>JAEEGL012997438.1_pt1 | contig 55755 bp, 50 predicted proteins | sample 9134231 | NCBI WGS metagenome assembly JAEEGL01 (sample SAMN16246548, study PRJNA631951) | gut metagenome | biome: gut microbiome; feature: rumen; material: fiber-attached | host: Bos | place: Iran: Karaj | collected 2018-10
ACCACGGCTTCAAAAATGAATATGTTGCTGCAATATTGCCCAACGAGGATGGTACCTGGGCGGTAATCAGCAGAGGCGATTTAAAGTATATTTGCCTCAGTTATTATGACGCTGACGGGAAAGAGCTCAGCTTCCATAAAACAGAAGTGGGCGATTTTGAGATTCGGAATGCAGCAAGTCTTGGAGATGGTTATATTATCCAGCTTTGGAATCAGTTTTCCAAAGATACCGCGCTCTTATATAAAATGGATCGGGACGGCGTCTTGACCGACAGCTTCTCATATGAGGAGGACGATGTTTATTACTATATCACAGACATGGTCGAGTATGGAGGACATGTTTACCTTTCCGCATATGCAGTTCCAAAACAGCATGATGAAGGCGGAAGACATGAAATTGCAAATATTCTCGATTATGTGGAATCAAAACAAGCCCCTGGGGTGGATATTACCAGTGAAGAATTGACCCCGATCGTTCGAGATAACTACACAGCGATACTGCTTATTTGCGATCCGGAAGGAGGCGCTCCGAAAACTTTCTATTCCGTGAAAGGTTCATTGGGCGGTGATTTGTCTGTCAATACTTCGGGGCAGTTGGAATGGAATGTTGAAAGCATAACGACAACATTTTTTTCTCCGGTAACCAGTTATTTCACAATCGGCGGTAATTGTGCCGTTTTCTGCTACACATTCGATGCCGAAGGCAACCTAACGGGGCAGACGGATACAGGTAATACTGTTCCCTATCGGAGATAATAAACAGATTGTTAATTCGTTTCAATTGATTCAACAACGCCCTGCAACCGGAATCGATGTCGGTTACGACGACTATGCAGATTCGTTCACTTGGATAAACATCTATTCTGTGAACGATAACAGGAATAAGCGAGAAGTATTTGAGATGGAAACAGATTGATGCGATAATGTCTTTGCCGATTGCCGCTCGCCCGAGCGGAGACTCCCCTCGCCTCCGCCATTAAAACGGCAGAATACCACGGGTTTCCGCCTTTTTAATGAAGAAAAAAGCGAGTGGAATCGCGCCGCCGCGCTCTTTTGATCGATGAAAACGGTTGAATACCGCCGCCGGTCGGGTTATAATACTTGCGTAAAGCTCGATCAAACGGAGTAAAGCTATGCACGGATACGATATCATCACCCTGAGGGAGTGCCCGGAACTGATGTGCGCCGCCGCGGAATGGTTCCACTCAAAGTGGAAGGTGCCCAAGGAGGCCTATATCGAATGTATGAGCGCCTATCTGGCGGGCGAAACGGAATACGGCTGGTATCTCTGCATCCATGAAGGATGCATCGTCGGGGGACTCGGGGTAATAGAGAACGACTTTCATGAGAGAAAGGATCTTGCTCCCAACGTCTGCGCGGTCTATACGGAGGAGGCGCATCGCCGCCGCGGGATCGCCCGGCGACTGCTCGATACCGCGGTCGATGATCTGCGCTCGAAGGGGCTCGTCCCCGTGTACCTGCTTACCGAGCATACCGGCTTTTACGAGCGCTGCGGATGGGAGTATCTCTGTCCCGTTCGCGGCGACGGGGAAGACCATATGTCGCGCATGTACGTTCACAGGTAACGCCCGCGAATGAGTCATGCCGCTTTAAAGAAGGAGGTTCAAAAATGCCGTCAAGCAAAGAATACCATGATTTTATAATGGATCAGCTCTCCGGGCTGGAAGGAGTATCGTCCCGCAGGATGATGGGGGAGTACGTAGTCTATTATAAAGGTAAGGTGGTCGGCGGCATTTATGACGACCGCTTTCTCGTAAAGCCCGCCGCCTCTGCGAAAAGCATGATGCCGGAGAGCGTTCTTGAACAGCCCTATCCCGGGGCGAAGGAGATGCTCCTTGTGGACGGGCTCGACAACAGGCTGTTCCTTGAGGAGCTGTTGCGCGCCATGTACGACGAGCTTCCAGCGCCCAAGAAAAAATGACCTTATCGCGCCAGGCGGGTTCCTCGGCAGCGCCCCGCGCGGAGCGTTTACGTTAAGGCGTCATCCGTTCACGGGGGCAAATTTCATTTCAATGGCAAAGCCAAGCACATAGAATAAGCAAATAAGTAAAATCCAACACCATTTTGCAACATAATTTTACAAAAAGTATTGACATATACTATAATATAATGTATTATTATAATTGAATATAGTATTTATTTGATCTGCGCCTTTTGGCGGATCGATCGTTTTCACGCAGGGAGAATTCAAATGCAGGCTGATTCGAAATGGCTTTTGACCGCCAAAGAAAAGGAAGAGCTTATCTCGGCGCTTACGCCGGAATTGTCTATGCTCAGAACGAAAGCCGAGATCTCGCAGGAGGAACTATCCGAGCTTATCGGTATTTCCAGGCAGACCTACGGCGCGCTTGAAAGAGGCGCGCGGCGTATGTCCTGGGCTACGTTCCTCTCGCTGATCCTTTTTTATGACTGCAATCAAAAAACGCATAAGCTCCTTCGCTCCATCAACGCCATACCGCAGGAAATGATGAAAAAGTTCAACGGCGGGCGCGAATCCGAGGAGGTCGATCTCGGCATTTTCCTCGGGGAGGGGGCCGATACGATCGTCAAGAGCCTTGATGAACAGGCGAAGCGTTCCATCAAAACGATGATACTCGTGGAATATGCGCGGTGCACCTCCACTCCCGGCGAGGTGGTCATCAAATCCTTCGACGGTGTGAACGTATCCACAAGGGAGACCATTGCCAACGTGGAAGCGATCAGAGCGCTTAAAGCTATAAAGGAGCGTAACCGTCAGGATGAATGACCGCGATCTAATGCTCAGCACGGAAAGGTTCATAGAGGAGCACGGTATCCGCAGGGTCAGCTTAAAAAGCGTGCGCGCTGCTGTCGAAAGGATGGGCTATACAGTCGTCGAATTCAACGGCGTATGCGACGAGGGCGAAGTGGGCGCGCTGATAAAAGCGCTCGATCTTTCCCGTGCCGCGTCGCAGTCGCGGGGGTTCACCTATGCGGATCAGAACACCCGCATAATATTCATACACGAAGCGCTTACGGAAGCGGAAAAGCTCGTTGTTCTCTCGCACGAGGCGGGGCATATTTTCCTCGGGCATATGTCGTCCGCGCCCATAATAGGCCGCGATATCCGCGAGGAGTACGAGGCCAACGAATTCACGCATTATCTGCTCAACAGGAGCAGGGGCCGCAGGATATCCTCCTTCCTCAAAAAACACAAAGCGCTGCTTTGGGCCGGCGCGGCGCTGCTTGCGGCGGCGGCGCTCGGCATATTGTTTGCGGTCGGCGCGCTCCCTCCCAAAAAGGCGGAGGAGAGCGGCGTTACGCGCTTTGAAAACGATAACGGAACGGAATACTTCGGCGAATACTACATAACCGAAAAAGGCAACAGGTATCACAAAAAGGACTGCATCCACGTCAAGGGGAAGGAAAACGTCCACAGGATGACGATGGATGAGTACGAGAGCGGTTTATACGAACCATGCGGGATTTGTCTCCCGTAAGAAATAAAGATCGCAAGGGGGAAGAAAATGGACATGAGATTTCAGGGCAGGGTATGCCCGCTTTGCAATCAGCCTTTCAGGGAAGGCGACGTGATCGCTGTATGCGACACTTGCGGAGTCCCGCAGCATTTTTCATGCAGGCAGCGCAGCGGCAGATGCGCAACTCCCGGCTGCAGCGGCCGCATAAGGGAGGTAGTCGGCAATCCCAACGCGCCGCAGCCTCAGTATGCGCAGCAGCCGTATCCGCCCCGTCAGCAGCAGCCGTATCCGCCCCGTCAGCAGCAGCCATATCCGCCCCGTCAGCAGCAGCCGTACCAGCCTCAGATGCAGCCGAACCCCGGTATGCAGAGGTATGATACTTTGTTCCAGAATGAGCCCAACATCGTTCCGAGCAACGTTCCCGTTGCGCTTGAAAAGGTCACGCTCGTTTTCGACCGTCAGTTCAACACTCTGAACGCCGTCTGCTGGTTCCGCAACCTTGCGGCCAAGCCGATCTCCGCTCTGCTCGTCGACGTCGCGTGCAGGGATTCCTGGGGAAAAGAGCTTGAGCCGATATCCGGCTTCCAGTTCCTCAATCTGAGAGCGGGCCGCGGCGCCGTATTCGGCAACAACAACCCGATCCCCATGCCGGATCCTTCCACCAGGGATATCGAGGTCACCATCAAAAAGGTCCTCTATGCCGACCGCACGTTGGTCGATGCTTCCGAATCGTGCATAAAGCTGCCCAAGCAGGCTCCGCTCGAATCGCATTTCGGCAGCGTTGAGCTCGCCAGAGAATACGTCAGGGAGACCGCTCCCGCGGCAAGGTTCGCTCCCGCAGAGGCCGAGGGCTACTGGAAATGCGCCTGCGGCGCGATAAACTCCGCCGATGAGGAAGTCTGCTACTCGTGCAGATCCAATAAACAGAACCTCTTTGCGCTGCTCGATACCGAGATACTTGGCGCCAATCTTGCCGCCTACAACGAACAGCTCCGCATCCGTGCCGAGCGCGAACGCGCCGCCCGTGAGGAGCAGAGGCGCATGATGGAGGAGCGGGCGCGCAGGGAACAGGAGGAGCGTGAGCGCCAGGAAAGGCTCCGTCTGGAGGATGAACGCCAGCGCAAGCTGAAACGCAAAAAGACCACCAGGCGCACGGTGCTCATAATCGCCGCGGCTCTCCTCGCCGGGTTCTTGACCTATGCCACCATCTGGCACATAATCCCCTACACCAAATACAACAAGGCCTGCGCCGCGCTGGAAGCAAAATCGTACGACGATGCGTACGACAGGTTCGTCGCGCTCGATGATTTTGCCGACAGTCAGGATAAGGCCGTCGATACCCTCTACCAGAAGGCGCTCGATCAGATGAACGGCGGCTCCTACCGCGACGCGGCGGATACTTTCAACCGCGTGCACGATTATAAGGACAGCGCAGAAAAATCGACCTTCTGCGTCAATAAAGCCGATTATCTCGATGCGAAGGCTCTGTTCGATTCCGGCAAGTATTCGCAGGCTTCCGCGGCGTTTAAAAAGCTTGGAGGCTTTGAAGACAGCGCCGATATGGTCACCGAGTCCGATTATCAGAACGCGCTCGTGCTCCTCGACAGCGAGGATTATGACGGCGCGCTTGAAGCTTTTAAGGCGCTCGATGGCTATAAGGACAGCTCCGATATGATCAAGGAGACCTATTACAGGCACGCTTCCAAATGCTTTGACAACGGGGATTACAGCCAGGCCAGCACCCTGTTCAAGAAGATCAGCTCCTATAAGGACGCCCGTTCAAGGGGTCAGGAGGCGACTTATCTCTACGGCAAGGATCTTTATAACAAAAAGGATTACGCCGGGGCGCTCGCCGCTTACAACACGATAACCGGCTATAAGGACGTAAACGATCTTATTCCCAAGACGAAGTATAAGGCAGCCGACGCCGCATACGAAAAGAAGGATTACAAGACCGCTTACGAGTTGTTCAAGGAGCTTTCCATCAAGAATTATAAGGACAGCGCCGACCGCAAGAAGGACGCCGGCTATATGTACGGCAAAAAGCTCATGAGCAACAAGGACTACGTCGAGGCGGTCAGGATCTTCGATTTACTTGGCAGCTATAAGGACAGCAAGACCAAGATAAAGGAAGCCAAGTACGCGTACGTCCTCGCTCATAAGAACAGAACGGATTCCACTACATATCAGTACCTTAAGGATCTGAAGAAAGCCGAGTATAAGGACAGTAAGTCGATATACAGCTCGCTGTATAAATGGAAGGTCAGCCTCTTCTTTAATGACAGTTCATATAACGAGACCTCGAGCTGGACGTCTATCAGCAAGTATAAGACGATCTATTGTCACGTCAAGCTGCAGGGAGGCCCTCCGGGCGGTTCGGTAAAACTCAAATACAAAGTCAAATGGCCCAACGGATCGACCAGCACAAAATCGTGGAGCTACAAATGGTATGATGGCGAGACCGGATATTGCTATTTCTGGTACAACAACCCCTATTACGGCAAGACCGGAACGATGAAGGTATCCATCTATACCGAGGGAGGCACGCTTCTCGGTTCCGCAACGATCAGGATCACCGGCTGATGCGTTTGTAAGCAATTGAGCTTAATATAAAATTGGAGGAAGATTATGGAAGAAAATGTCGGAAAGATCTGTCCGTATTGCAATACGGAGATCAAGATAGGGGATACCGTTAAAGTATGTCCTTCCTGCGGCGTGCCTCATCACGAGGCATGCTGGAACGCCAACGGCGGCTGTACGACTTTCGGCTGCCCCGGGCAGAACACCGTTGTGAACCCAATGACCGTCTGTTCCGCATGCGGCGCTCCCATGAGCGTCGGCGAGACCTTCTGTCAGCATTGCGGCGCTTCCGTCGGATCAAACGCCGCTCCCGCTGCAGATCCTTTTGCGCAGGTACCACAGTATCCGGATAACCAGTACGCGCAGGCTCCGCAGTATCAGCAGGCCCCTTATGCGCAGGCTCCGCAGTATCCGGATAACCAGTACGCGCAGGCCCCGCAGTATCAGCAGATCCCGCAGTATCAGCAGGCCCCTTACGCTCAGGCTCCGCAGTATCAGCAGAACCAGTACGCTCCCGCGCCCCAGGCGCCCGTTAAGAAAAAGTCGAAGCTGCCCATTATACTCGGCATCGTCGGCGGTATCCTGCTGCTGGGTGTCATTGCCGGCGTTCTGATCACCGTGCTCGGCAATAAGAAGCCCAAGGTGGATCTCAACGCGCTCTATAAGGATTACTGCAATCCCATCTGGGCGACCGTCGCCGCAGACGGCAGTACCCTCAAGATCGATACCAACCCCTATGATCTTGACGATAAGGGCCTTGCGTATCCCGCTGCATATGAAGCGGTCAAAAAGATCAACAAGAAGCTCGGTCTGCCCGATTCCCTCCTCGATGAGATAGCCGAAACGAGGGCGCTGGACGGCAAACAGACCAGGACTTTTGAGAAGCAGGGCGTTTCCGTTTCGTGGACTTATCATCCCGACCGCGGTCTTGAACTGCAGTATAAGAACCTCGATCCTTCCAAGTAGTCAAAATCCGGAAGCTCCGGCGGCTCGGGAAGCTCGGGAAGCTCGGGCGATACGACCACACCCGCAACGGCTGGTGATATGCCCGCGCCGACTTCGATGCCTTCCACTCCGTAACCTTTGATATTCTTCCCGGGGGCGGTTCAAAGCGGTCACCGACAGTACCCCAAACCCCATTTTCTTCAAATACAATCTTCAATTAATGGTGGCCTCTTTGAACCGTCCCCGGCTCATGAAGAAGACCGTACCTGCTCTCCGCCTTTAAGCGGGGAGCTTTTTTGGTGCGGCGGCCTGCGCTCCTTTATATTAAAAAGCGGGTTGATTTTTAGCGATAGTACTGTTATAATGCACCAATACGGATCACGGCGGGTTTAGGAGGAAACAATGGGCCCTGGCAAAAGAAAAAAAGCTGATATCCCGGGCGGGGCGGCTTCTGTGGATCAGAGCGCGCAAAGCGGCGGGAACGATATCGTGCGCGGCGAGCGTTTCTATGAGGAGCTGCTCGAATTTGCCGTATCGCTCGCAAACAAGCTCCAGGCCTGCGGAGCGGAGACCTACCGCGTTGAGGATACCATCAACCGGATAATAAGCGCCTACGGCGTTGAAAAGGTCGATTCATTCGTCATTCCAAGCTGCATCATGGCCAGCCTCGAAACCGACGAGGGCAAGCTGCTCACCAAGATACGCAGGCTGAAGGGCGGCGAGACCATGCTCGACGGTATCGAGCGGTATTCCTCGCTCTGCCGCAGGATCTGCTCCGAAAAGCCGGATCTCAAGACCGCAAGGAAGCTCCTGCGCGAGACCGAGAGCAGCGTCCGCCATTACGGCGCGGCCGTTTACTACCTCTCCGCTTTCCTTATTGGCGCGGGCTTCGGTCTGTTCTTCGGCGGCACGCTGATAGAAGCCGCGGCCGCAGGCGTATGCGGGGTAGCTACCGGCGCATCTCTGCGCTTTATGGGCAGATTCAACACCAACGCGTTCTTCAAATCCTTCGTCTGCAGCTTTATTCTTGCGTTCATAGCCAACGCGCTCTCCGCGGCGGGCTTCGGGAAGAACGCGGATATCGCAACCATCGGCGCTATCATGATACTCGTTCCCGGCTTCCTGTTTACCAACAGTCTGCGCGATATCATTTACGGCGATACGATGAGCGGCGTAAACCGCCTCGTGCAGGTATTCATAATCGCCGTTGCGCTGGTATTCGGCACGAGCGCGGCGGTATCCTTTGCAAGGTACGTTTTCCCCGCGGTCAGCACCGGCCTGACGCCGATCGCGCATCCGCTGTGGATACAATGCGCGGCGGGTCTGATTGGCACGCTCGGCTTCGGGCTCATGTTCAATATCCACGGGCACGGCATACCCCTTGCGATGCTCGGCAGCATCATTTCCTGGCTCGTATGCAGCCTGTGCATGCGCTGCGGCCTCAGCGAGCCGATGAGCTATCTCGTCGCCGCGGCAAGCTCCTCGTTCTATGCGGAGATCATGGCGAGGATCCGCAAATTCCCCGCGACGAGCTATCTGCTCTGCGCGCTCGTTCCGCTCATTCCCGGCGCGGGTATCTACTACACGATGGATTACATCCGCCGCGGCATGGGCGCGGAGGCGTATACGAAGGGCATGGCCACAGCCGCGATCGCCGGGGCGATGGCGGTAGGCGTGCTGCTTATCTCCACCATTTTCCGCATGTGGGGCGTTTGGAAAAAGAACAGGATCAAAAAATGATCCCGCAGGACAATGGATACATACTGACCGGCTTTTATAGGGTGCGCCCAAGGGTGCGCCCGGGCCGGTTTTTTTATTATTGAAAAGGCCTGCGCGGCGTTGATTGTTGCTTTTATTCCGCCCGCGTGATAGAATCCTATCAGAAAACGAAGTCAAGGGGGCAAGCTTGGAAAGGATCGTGATAGGTATGCTGGCGCACGTCGACGCCGGCAAAACAACTCTATCGGAAGCGCTGTTGTTCAGATCCGGCGCCGTGAGAAGACTCGGAAGGGTGGATCACGGCGACGCCTATTTGGATACCCACAAGATCGAGAAGGAGCGCGGCATCACGATATTCTCCAAGCAGGCCCAGCTTGAGCTTCCGGGCAAGTCCGTCACCTTGATGGATACTCCCGGTCACGTCGATTTTTCTTCGGAGGCGGAGAGGGTCTTAAGGGCGCTCGATTACGCCGTGCTGGTCATAAGCGCCGCCGAGGGCGTCCAGACCCATACGCTCACGCTCTGGCAGCTTCTGAAGACCCATCACGTTCCGGTATTCATATTCGTTAACAAGACCGATCTTCCATGCCCTTCAAGAAAGGCCCTGACGGAGGCCTTGAAGGCAAAGCTTGACGGAGCCTGCGTGGATTTCACGGAGGAGGCTGCGCTGCGCTGCGAAAACGCCGCGGCATGCTCCGAACGGCTCATGGAGGAATACTTCGAAACGGGCGGGCTGAGTTCGGCTTCGCTCACCGAAGCCATACGCCACAGGCAGCTTTTCCCGGTCTATTTCGGCTCCGCGCTGAAGGTGGAAGGGGTGGACGAGCTGAAGGACGGGCTTGCGGAGTTTACGAGAATGCCCGAAGCGACGGAAGAATTCGGCGCCCGCGTTATCAAGATCAGCCACTACGAGGGGCAGCGCCTCACGTTCATGAAGATCACCGGCGGCAAGCTGCACGCCAAGCAGATGCTTACCAACCTCAGCGCGACCGTGCCCGAGGATGAAGTCTGGCACGAAAAGGCGGATCAGATCAGGCTCTATTCCGGGGCGAAGTTCGTTCCTCTTTCCGAAGCGGAAGCGGGCAGCGTCGTCGCCGTTACCGGGCTTACCCGCACCTATGCAGGAGAGGGCCTCGGCAGCGATACGGGCGATTCGGTCTCTGCGCTCTGCCCGGTGCTTTCCTACTCGCTCATATTCCCCGAAGGCACGAACCTGTTTGAAGCATACAGAAGCATGCTGACAATATCCGAGGAGGATCCTCAGCTCGGTCTCGTGTGGGACGAACAGCATGGCGAGATCAGGGCGCAGCTCATGGGCGAGGTTCAATGCGAGGTGCTCCAGCGGCTCATCCGTGAGCGCTTTGGGTATGAGGTCGGCTTCGGCCCGGGCGCGGTAATGTACCGCGAGACCATCGCGTCCGAAGCGGAAGGCATAGGGCATTTCGAGCCGCTGCGCCATTTCGCGCACGTTGAGCTGCGGCTCTCCCCGGCGCCGCAGGGCTCGGGGCTGTCGTTTGAGTCCGACGTTCCGCAAAACGAGCTTTCACGAAGCTGGCAGAGGTTGATACTGACCCATCTTGCAGAAAAGCGGCATAAGGGCGTGCTGATCGGCGCGCCGCTGACGGACGTTAAGGTGACGCTTACCGGCGGCAAGGCGCATTTGAAGCATACCGAGGGCGGGGATTTCCGCCAGGCGACGTACCGCGCCGTTCGAAACGCGCTGATGTTTGCCGAAAACGTCCTTCTTGAACCGTATTACAGCTTTCGCCTTGAAGTCCCGGAGGAAAGCGTAGGGCGCGCCATGACGGATATCCGCCGCATGGAGGGCGAATTCGAAGCTCCCTCCATTGAGGGCGGCGCCGCGGTGCTTTCCGGGACGGCGCCGGTATCTTCCATGCGCGATTACGCCAAGACCCTCGCCGCCTACACGCGGGGCAGGGGAAGGCTCACGCTCACTCCGGCGGAGTACCGTCCCTGTCATAACGCGCGTGAGGTCATAGCCGAAGCCGGATACGACCCCGAGGCGGATATCAGGAATTCGCCCGATTCGGTATTCTGCGCCGCAGGAGCCGGTTTTACCGTAAAATGGTACGAGGTCGCCTCGTATTTAAAGCGCACGCAGTCCGTGCCCGGCGGCAAAATGCCGACTAAAAAGCCCGTTATGAAGGACGAGGACGCCGAGCTGATGGCAATATTCGAGCGCACCTACGGCAAGATCGGCCCGACTCAGCTCATCCGCCCGAAGACCCAAAAGGATGACAGCGGGGAAGAAAAGCGCGAGGCGGGGGATGAGTACCTGCTCATAGACGGGTACAACGTCATATTCTCATGGGACAGCCTCCGCAGCGTCGCCGTGGATTCGATCGATTCCGCGCGCGAGGCTCTGATACGCATGATGATCAATTTTGCCGCGGTAAGGAAGCTCACGCTGATACTCGTATTCGACGCCTACAAGGTTTCGGGAGGCGTCGAGAAGGTGGAAAACGAGGGCGGCATTTACATAGTCTACACAAGGGAGAGCGAGCTTGCCGACGTATTCATCGAGCGAGCCGTGCAGAAGCTCTCCGATAAAAAACGCAATATCCGCGTAGTCACGTCCGACGGGCTCGAACAGCTCATAGTAATGGGCAGGGGCGCGTTAAGAGTGCCCTCCAAGGCGTTCGAGAAGGAGGTCAGGATGACCAACGACAGGCTTTCGGATATCATGCGCAGGCTTGAAACGGAAGGAAAAACGGTGCTGCACGTATGGCAGAAGATGATAGCAGACAACTCATAAAACGCTTTTCGGAGCTTGCTGAAAGGGCGGAAAAGACGAGCTCCTGGCAGGAGACCAAATTCCTGAATATGGCGGAACAGGCCGTGCTGAACGGTCTTCGCCTGCCTGCGCCGTATGCGCTTTGGGGCGGATACGAAGGCGCGGAGCGGCGCATCGCGTATTTCGGGAGCGAGGCCCTGACGGGCTATCCTTACGAGCCCCCGACAGCCTGCCTTTGTATAGCGCCTGCCGGGGCGAAGTTCGCCGATGAGCTCTCCCACAGGGATTTCCTCGGATCGCTCATGGCGCTTGGCCTTGCGCGCGAAACGCTTGGCGATATAGTTATACACGAAAACCGCGCGTACCTTTTCTGCCTTGAAACGGTGGCGGGATTCATATGCGATAACCTGACCGAGGTCAGGCGCACGAGCGTTGTATGCGCCCCGTCCTCCCTGCCCGAAAGCGTCCGAAACGGAGCGGAGGAACGCAGCGTCGTAATAGCCTCCGAAAGGCTCGACGCCGTCATAGCCGCCGTCTGGAAGCTCTCCCGCGAGGAGGCTAAAGCACTCTGCGAAAAGGGCCTCGTTTTCGTTAACGCCCGTCTTATCGAAAAAGGGGGAGCGCAGATCGAAGAGGGCGCCGTGGTATCCGTCCGCGGCAGGGGGCGCTTTACTTATCTCGGCCCCGAACGCTCGACTAAAAAAGGAAAGCTCAGGGTGCGCGTATCATTACCTATACCGTCTTAAGGCATATCCCGTTAAAGTATATTTTTTTTGCCCGGTCGGGATGAAGCATTGTATGCTATACTATACGTGAAAACGAAGGCGGCGACGCCTTTAAAAGGAGTGCTGTTATGAAACGCGTTATTGCATTGTTGATCGCGGTGATCCTTGTTCTTTCGCTTTGCGCCTGCGCCGCTAAGCCCGCGCCCGAAGAAGATCTGTCCGCTTCGGCAGACGGCACGGAGAAGGCGACCGCTTCTCCCGAACCCACGGCAGAGCCTACCCCGGAGCCGACCGAGGCTCCAACTCCGGAGCCCACGGCTCCCGCGCCCGTCGGGAGGCCCGCCTGCTCGCTTGAAGAGTATCCGAAAGTGGACGGTTCCACCGCCAATATCCCAATGGCCATGAACCTCGTTCGCCTCGTTACCGGCTGCACCGAGGATGAAGCGGAGAGGACTATCCGCTTCTCCACCACCGATTATTCATACGCCGCTCTTGCGGAGGGCAGATGCGATCTGCTCCTCGTATATGAAGCCAGCCATCCCACTAAGGAAAAGTACGATCCTGTAAACAGATTTGATATGCACCCCATCGGGCTCGATGCGCTCGTATTTATTACCAATACGGATAACCCCGTCGATTCGCTTACGGTAGAGCAGATACGGGGCATATTCAGCGGAAATATCACCAACTGGAAAGAAGTCGGAGGCCTTGACGCGCCCATAGTCGCGTTCCAGCGTCCCGAGCTCTCCGGCTCGCAGACGCTCATGCTCGATCTGTGCATGAAGGAAGTCCCCATGGCTCCGGTCGAGGTGATCACGGTTTCCGAATCCATGGGCGACGTTATCGATGATATCGCCGCGTACGACAACACTTCCAACGCGATAGGCTATTCCGTTTACTATTATGCGAAGAATATGTACACCTATCCCAACCTTAAGTTCATAACGGTCGAGGGCGTCGCCCCCACCAACGAGACCATCAATTCGGGCGAGTATCTCTTCATCAACCCGTTCTATGCGATACTCCCCAGGACCGGCGCCGATGAAATAGCGGTCAATATAGTCAATTGGCTCGAAACTCCCGAGGGACAGGCCTTCGTCGAGCATTGCGGCTACGTTCCCTATTTCAGGTATTGAGATACGGTGATCAAACGGGAAAGGAGAGCGCCCGATGAAACGAATAGTTTCGGTCATACTTGTCTTTTCGATGCTGATCCTCGCCGGGTGCAAGAGCCCTGCGGAGAATAAGACCGGCATGGAAACGCCGGCGGAAGACCCCGCTCTTTCAATTGAGACCGCGGCGCCGACTCCCGCTCCTGCCGATACATCAGCTCCTTCCGATGAACCGGCCGCGACTCCCGCTCCCGCTCCGAGCGAAGCTCCCGAATACGGGGATTTTCCCGAAATGCCCAAGCTCGGCCGCCTGACGGACGGGCCGATATTCCCCGAGCCCGCAAAGTATCTCGTGCTCCCCGGTGAAAGCAATATGCACTACGTTTTCAACAATATGGGAGAGCTTCTCGGTTCGTTCGCCATGTCGACCGATGAGGAAACGGAGTTTCAATACGGGTTTTACGGGGAGGACGGCATCTGCTGCTGGCACCGCCTCAGCGATTTTTCCGAGATAAAACCCTTATACTATTTCAACGATTTTGCGCTTCGCATGGAATACGCGGAGCCCAAGCCCGGCGATTGGGAGCACGGCAGATGGGAGCTTACCGAGCTTCTTGATTCCGATCTGAATACCATCGCCGTTTATAAAAAAGGCGAGATCAGCTTCGGCAAACTCGGCGGAATAATGCGCTTTGACGGGGGGTACCTTGTCGTTGCGCGCGAATACGGCTTCACTACCATGGGCAAGCTTATTCAGCTCGATAAGAACGGCAGGAAGATAGGAGAGATCGATCCCACTCCATTCGGAATGATATTCGGCGTGTTCGGCGATAAGTACATTATCCGTATGCGCGAAACGAACGTACTCGATGAGGACACGGGCTATTATACCTATAAATACGATATCCTCTCCATTGAAGGCAGGGTGCTCATGACTGACGTTGAACCCGTGGTCAAGTGCAGATTCCTCATTGACTACGAGATCTTCTACGGCGGCCTTGCTTCCGCGTATTATCTGAAGTCGTCCTCCGGAACGTATTACGACAGCGACCTCAAGCCCATCCCGAAGCCTTCGGATGAGGAGCTCGAAGCCCGTCCCGTGACTTCAAAATACGGGATAATGTATTTGGACGGTTACCGGGTGCATGATTACGGCGTTTATTACGGCGTTACGGATGATGACGGGAACTGGCTGTTCAGGATCTACAATCCGCAGCTTGTTTCAGATCATCCCTTGTATGATGACGAATATGAGTATTTTGAGGATGACGAAGATTGGTGATTGAAACGATACTGAAACGAGTCCTGATGATACTGCTTTCTGCGGCAATGCTGGCAGTTTGTTTCGGCTGCGCGGAAAAAGCAAACGAGCGTGCGGAAGCGCCTGCGGATCATGGCGTGACTCCCGCTCCTCCGACAGAAGCGCCGACTCCCGTCCCGACCGAAACGCCTGTCCCAACGGCAACTCCCGCTCCTGTTTACGAGTTTCCCGATCCGATAAGGATGGGACGGCTTGTCGACGGGCCGATATTCCCCGAGCCCGCAAAGTATCTCGTAATGAAGGGGGAGAGCGATATCTTCTACGTCTATGACAGGATGGGCGAACTCGTGAGATCGTTCCACGCCGTTGAAAGCGAGTATGCGTGGGGTTCGGCGGGTTTTTACGGCGAGGACGGCATCTGTCAAAACGTCCGCGTTTCGACCGGCGAGGCCGTGCCGTATTTTTGCATCTTTCAGGATTTCATAATCACCGTCGGCTCCGGCTTAAACGAGAACGATGAGCTCTGCTGGTGGCTCTCCGGGCTGTATAACGCCGATTTCGAGCCGATAGCCCTATATGAGCCCAATGAGCTCCCGCTGGGCTGCGTCGGCGGCGTTCTGCGCGTCGGCGAGTATTTCATCGTGCTTGACCGAGGCTTCAACGCAGAGGGCCTTTCCGATGATAAATCGATCTATTACAATTCCGAGCCGATCCTTCTCGACTCCGCGGGAAATGCTATAGGCACGCTGGATCCTTCCCCGTTCGGAGTCATCGCGGGCGTCTACGGCGATAAGTACGTTATCGGCAAAAGCACCACCGGCGAGGTGGACGAGCACGGCAATTTCGAATACGTCTATTCGATCTATACCCTTGAAGGCGAAATGCTGATGACGAATATCACGCCCGAATTCGTCGATTGGTTCTGCTGCGACGAAGAGCTTTGGCGCGGCGAGCTTCGCTCCTCCTATTATTTTAAGGACGGCGCGGGCAACTGCTACGATAAGGAGCTTAAAAACGTATCCCATATGGAAACGGGAGCGAGGAACCCGCTTGCCCAAAGATACGGCATGCTGTTCTTTGAGGATCACGTCTACGTGCCGGATCTCGTTTATTCGGGCGTTCAGGACGGAAAGGGCAATTGGCTGTTCAGGGTCTATAACCCGAGCCTCGCTTCGGACAGCGGCGAATAGGATACGTACTTCAGCTGCCGACTATACTGCAGCGCCGCAAAACCGCACGGGAGAGTTTACGCGCGGTTTTTTTATTGTTTCTCTTTTTTTTTTTGCCGGGATGTGATATAATACGGGCATGAAGAAAAAACGTTCTTTCAACTCAAATGACAGTATCCGCAGCCTTGTGTATCACAGTCTGCTCACGGCCGTTATCGCCATGCTCACCCTGTTCGCCTCCGTGCCGCTCCCGGTAGGGAACGGCGGCGCGTACCTCAACGCGGGCGATGCGGCGGTCTACGCTTCGGCGTTCATACTCGGGCCCTGGGGCGGAGCCGCGGTATCCGGCGTCGGATCCGCGCTGGCCGACGTGCTGCACGGCTCGCCCGTTTACGTTCCCGCGACGTTTTTGATAAAGGCCGCGATGGCGCTCATCTGCGGAGTGCTGTTAAAAAGGTTCCGCAGGATACCTCCGGTTATTGCCGGGCTCGTCATGCCGGCGGGGTATTTTGCTTATGAGCTCATACTTTTCGATATCAGCACGGCGCTTTTCGGGCTATGGACAAACGCCGTACAGTACGCCTTCGGGGCGGCTGCGGGGATACTGCTGTTTCATGCTTTTGAAAAGGCCGGCATAGTTAAATTCGGCAAGGGCGCGTTTGCTTCGGAGAAAAGCGGCAGAGCCGATGAAAACAACCATACCCGTGGATCTGAAAAGAAGGAGTAACCCATGCAGACCTGGCAATTCGTGGTGTTGATACTTGCGATACTGCTCTCCGGCGGGGGAGCGATACTCGCAGTGCTGCTTTCAAGGCGGCGCGAGGGCGAGCTCGGCGATCTGCTCATCACGTTCAAAAACGATACCGAAAAGAACATCGATAAGGTTCGGCGCGACATATCCGAGGATACGGAACAGCAGATCCGGTTCCTCGGCGAGAATATGCGCCTTATGCAGACCGGGCAGGCGGAACAGCTCTCAAACAAGCAGGAGGCGTTCTTCGGGCTCATGACCGAGAAGCAGACGGCAATAACCGTCAGCCTTGAAACGAGCGCCAAGAATACCGAGGATCGTTTCCGCACGTTCGAAAGCAAGAACGCCGCCGATCTGAACGAGATCCGCGAAACGGTCGAAAGGCGCCTCTCTGCGATGCAGGCCGAGAACGACAAGCACCTGGACGACGTGCGCGATACGATGAAAAAGAGCCTTGATGAAGTCAAGGGCGTGGTCGACGAGAAGCTGCAGGAAACGCTCAACAAGCGCATCACGGAAAGCTTCCGGCTCGTCAACGAGCGCCTGACGGAGGTCTATCAGGGCCTTGGAGAGATGAAGAATCTGGCCGTCGGCGTGGGCGATCTCAAAAAAGTGCTGACTAACGTAAAAACGCGCGGTACCCTCGGCGAGGTGCAGCTCGGCGCCATACTCGAAGAGATACTCGCTCCCGAGCAGTATGAAAAGAACTTCGACGCAAAGAGAAAATCGCAGGAGCGCGTCGAATACGCGGTCAAGCTCCCCGGCGCGGGCGACCAGCCCGTATATCTGCCGATCGATTCCAAATTCCCCTCCGACGCATATATCCAGCTTTCCGATGCGTACGATTCCGGCGATCCGGAAGCCGCCGCAAAGGCGCAGCGCCACCTGTGCGACGTCATAATGAAGTTCGCTCGGGATATCCGCGATAAGTACGTGGATCCGCCCAGAACGACGGAGTTTGCGATAATGTTCCTTCCGACCGAGGGCATTTACGCGGAGGTGGTGCGCCTCGGCATGGTGGAAAAGCTTCAACGCGAAACGCGAGTCAACATAGCCGGCCCGTCCACAATGGCGGCTCTGCTCAATTCCCTGCGGATGGGCTTCTCCATAGTAGCAATGCAGCAGCGTTCCGCTGAGGCGTGGCAGGTGTTGGGCGCGGTGAAAAACGAATTCATGACTTTCGAATCGGCGCTCTCTGCGGCGCAAAAGCGCATCGCCAGCGCGGGCGACGATCTTGAAAAGCTCGTCGGCACGAGGACGCGCGCGATATTGAGAAAGCTCCGCGACGTGGAATCCCTGCCCGCGGAAAACCCCGCGCAGCTCAGCGACGCGGCGGAATGAATAAGTATTAAGGCTTTTACCCTTGGGCTTTGCATTAAAAAAGCTTGGGATCGGTGCTCCGATCCCAAGCTTTTGATTATCTGACAGCCTTAATTCATATCATTTTATCACGTCGCAGCGCATATACGGCCTCAATACCTCGGGCACGGTGACGGAGCCATCCTCGTTCTGATAGTTTTCGAGTATCGCGGCGACGGTTCGTCCGATCGCGACGCCGGAGCCGTTAAGGGTATGCACGAGCTCGGGCTTGGAGTTCCTGTCGCGGCGGAAGCGGATCTGCGCCCTGCGCGCCTGGAAGTCCTCGAAATTGGAGCAGGAGCTTATCTCAACGTATCTGCCGTAGCTCGGCATCCAAACCTCGATATCATAGGTCTTCGCGCTGGAGAAGCCTATATCGCCGGTGGAAAGGCAAACCACGCGGTAGGGAAGGCCAAGCCCCTGAAGCACCTTTTCGGCGTCGTTGGTGAGCTTTTCAAGCTCATCGTAGCTGTCCTCGGGCTTTACGAACTTTACCAGCTCCACCTTGTTGAACTGATGCTGGCGGATAAGGCCCCTGGTATCGCGCCCCGCAGAACCGGCCTCGCTGCGGAAGCAGGCGGAATACGCGCAGTACTTGATGGGCAGCTTATCGCCGTCCAGGATATCGCCGCGGTGCAGATTCGTAACGGGCACCTCGGCTGTGGGAATGAGGAAGTAATCCGTATTGGCCACCTTGAAAGCATCCTCCTCGAACTTGGGAAGCTGACCCGTTCCGGTCATGGAAGCGCGGTTGACCATGTAGGGGGGCAGTATCTCGGTGTAGCCGTTTTCGGTGTGCACGTCGAGGAAGTAGCTGATTATCGCCCTTTCAAGCCTTGCGCCGAGCCCGCGGTAGACCGTGAACCTTGCGCCCGTGATTTTTCCGGCGGAGGCGAAATCGAGTATGTTGAGGTCTTCGCCGATATCCCAATGCGCCTTGGGCTCAAAGCCGAAATCACGCGGGGTGCTCCAGCGGCGGATCTCCACGTTCTCCTTGTCGTCTGCTCCCTCGGGAACGGACTCGTGCGGTATGTTGGGAACGGCGTAGAGCAGCTCTTCGAGCTTCGCGTCGAGCTCGCCGACTTCGGAGTCGAGCTGTTTTATTTCGTCTGCCAGAGTCTTCATGGCGGCAAGCTTATCGGTCACGTCCTCACCGGCCTTCTTAAGGCGGGGGATCTCGGCGGAAACGGCGTTGCGCTCGGCCTTCATGGCTTCGACTTTAGCCAGAAGCTCGCGGCGCTTCGCATCGGCAGCGAGAAGCTCGGTCACGTCGGCGCCCTTGTTGCGGCGCTTGCGCATGGCTTCAACGAGCTCCTCGGGGTTCTTCCTGATTCGTTTGATATCCAGCATAGTATTCTCCTTATATGATCAGTTATAAGTTATCAGTTTTGCTTGGCCCCGCAGCACTTTTTATACTTCTTGCCGCTTCCGCAGGGGCAGGGGTCGTTCGGGCCGATCTTCGAGCCTACCTTCTTGGGCTTTTGCTTGGTGTCGCCCATGGGGGTGATGGGCTTTGCGACCTGCTCGCGCTTGATCGGCTGCGCGTTGGTGCGAAGCACGGTGTGATAGATGCGCCTTGCGGTGTCGTCCCTGATCTGCTCGACCATCTCGTCGAACATATTAGAGCCCTCGTTGCGGTATTCGACCACGGGATCCTTCGCGCCCATCGCCCTAAGGCCGATGCCCTGGCGCAGCTGATCCATCGCGTCGATATGATCCATCCAGCGCTCGTCTACGGAACGGAGCAGCATCACGCGCTCCACCTCGCGCATATCCACATCATGCTCGGCAAAATCGGCTTCCTTCGCAGCGTAGGCTTTGTCCGCGGCATCGTGTATAGCGGCCTTCAGCGCGTCGGTGCTCTTGGTATCCAGCGCGGAGCGGGGGATATCGAACCCGAAGAGCTCCTTTAACGAGTGAGTCAATCCGCCCATATCCCAACCGTCGGAATGTGTTCCGGGCGGGCAGTAGAGATCCACGCGGCTGTCGATCGCTTCGTTGATCATGTTCATGATCGAATCGTGAATGTCCTCGCCCATGAGCACCTGGCGGCGCTGGCCGTAGATTATCTCACGCATATGGTTCATAACGTCGTCGTACTGGAGGACGTTCTTTCGGATATCGAAGTTGTAGCTCTCAACGCGCTTCTGCGCGGTCTCGATATTGCGGCTGAAAATCTTGAAGTTGAAGTTGATATCCTCTCCGCCGGAAAGCTTATCCATAAAGCCGTTCATCCTGTCCGCGCCGAAGCGCTTCATAAGATCGTCTTCCATGGAAACGTAGAAGCAGGTCTTGCCGGGGTCGCCCTGACGGCCGGCGCGGCCGCGGAGCTGGTTGTCGATACGCCTTGACTCGTGGCGCTCGGTGCCGATTATGTAAAGGCCGCCCGCTTCAACAACCTTTTCGTGCTCTTCGTCGGTGCCCTTTTTATACTTGTCGTGCAGCTCCTTATAGACGCGCCTCGCTTCGATTATCTCTTCATTATCGGTATCCTGGTGGCTCGTCGCCGCCTCGATCATCTCATCCTCATAACCGTCGTTGCGCATGGCTCTGCGGGCGAGGAAATCCGGGTTGCCGCCAAGCAGTATATCCGTGCCTCGGCCGGCCATGTTGGTGGCTATCGTTACGTTGCCGTATTTACCTGCCTGAGCGACTATCTCCGCCTCGCGGGCGTGCTGCTTGGCGTTCAGGACTTCGTGCTTGATGCCGCGCCTCCTGAGCATTTCGGAAAGCATTTCGCTCTTTTCAACCGAAATGGTGCCGACGAGCAGCGGCTGGCCGGTCTTGTTGACCTCGATGATCTTATCTACGACGGCGCGGAATTTCGCCGCCTCGTTCATGAATATCTCGTCGTTGAGGTCGATTCGCTTTAAGGGCTTGTTGGTGGGTATCTCAACGACGTCGAGATCGTAAATGCCCTGGAACTCGTCCTCTTCGGTCTTCGCGGTACCGGTCATACCGGCGAGCTTTGCGAACATGCGGAAGTAGTTCTGGTAAGTGATGGTGGCGACGGTCCTGTTTTCGTTCTGGACTTTTACGCCTTCCTTCGCTTCAAGCGCCTGATGCAGACCGTCCGAATAGCGCCTGCCCGGCATTATGCGGCCGGTGAACTCATCGACGATCAGCACTTCGCCGTTCTGCACGATATAGTCCTTATCGAGCGTGAAGAGGGCGTTCGCTTTAAGCGCCTGTATGATATAGTGGTTGAGCTCGGAGTTCTCGGTTGCGGAGATATCCTCGATATTGAAATACTCCTCCGCTTTCCTCATGCCGCGGTCGGTGAGGGCTACCGTGCGCGCCTTGATATCGCACATGTAATCGCCGCTCTCCTCCTGGATCTCGCCGCGGATGAGCTCGGCCTTGGATTTCTTTTCAATATCCTCGCCGCGCTCCAGCCTGCGGACGAACCTGTCCGCGCGGATGTACATATCGGTGGATTTATCGCCCTGACCGGAGATGATGAGGGGGGTCCTCGCCTCGTCGATGAGGATCGAGTCGACCTCGTCGACTATGGCGTAATTGAGCTTGCGCTGCACCATGCCGGATTTGTAGACCGCCATATTGTCGCGCAGGTAATCAAAGCCGAACTCCGTGTTCGTGCCGTAGGTGATATCGCAGTTATAAGCGTCGCGGCGCTCGTTGGAATCGAGCTCGTGCACTATGCAGCCCACGGTCAGCCCGAGGAAGGTGTAGATCTTGCCCATCCAGGAGGCGTCTCGGGAGGCGAGGTAGTCGTTTACGGTGACCACGTGAACGCCCTCTCCGGGGAGCGCGTTGAGGTATGCGGGAAGGGTGGCGACGAGCGTCTTGCCTTCACCGGTCTTCATTTCAGCGATACGTCCCTGATGCAGCACCAGACCGCCTATCAGCTGAACGTCGAAATGCCTCATCCCGACCGTCCTCACGGCGGCTTCGCGGACTGCCGCAAAAGCCTCGGGCAGGATATCGTCAAGCGTTTCGCCCTTTTTAAGGCGGCTGCGGAACTCTTCGGTCTTTGCGCGCAGCTCGGCGTCGCTCAGCTTTTGCATAGAGGGCTCGAGCGCGTTTATCTTGTTGATCGTGGGCATCATCTTCTTCACCTGCTGTTCGGAGGTGCGGCCCAGGAGTTTGTCAATAAATCCCATTATCAGCCTTTCAGACTGCGGAAGGGACGGCCTTCCGCCTTCATTCTTATATTTGTACTTTGTGACGCTGTTCCGTCCGTTTCGTCATATTGCGGTGTTACAGGAGCACCAGCGACGCGATCCCGAAATAAACGAGGAGGGATACCGCGTCGACTATCGTAGTGATCATGGGGCTTGCCATGAGCGCCGGGTCGAGCTTGCATCTATCCGCAAGCAGCGGCAGGGTGCAGCCGACGAATTTGGCGCAGATAACGGCGAGCACGAGCGTAGCGGAGACCACTCCGGCGATCAGGAAAATGTTCTGACTGGGTTCGAGCGAATACATGCCGAGGTAGTAGAAGCCCACTATCCTGATAAAGTTGACTATCGCCACGCAGATGCCGACGATTATGCTTACCCTGAACTCCTTCCAGATGACCTTGAATATGCTTGAGAACTTGACCTCGCCGAGCACCAGCGCACGGATTACCGAAACGCTCGCCTGGCTGCCCGCGTTTCCGCAGGTGTCCATCAGCATGGGTATGAAGGAGGTGAGTATGGCGACGGCGGTCAGCATATTCTCGAACTTGGTGATGATGAGCCCGGTGAACGTAGCGGAGATCATCAGTACCAGGAGCCATACCACGCGCTTTCTTGCAAGGGCGAAAACGCTCGTGGACATATAACTGTCCTCGATAGGCGCCATAGCCGCCATTTTGTATATATCCTCGGTGGTCTCGTCTTCGATTACGTCGACCACGTCGTCTATCGTGATAAGACCGACGAGCCTTTCCTCGCCGTCGACGACGGGCATACTGACCACGTCGTATTTTTTGAAGCGCTCCGCAACGTCCGCCTGATCCTCGGTCGTGACGGCGTAGATAACGTCGTCGTCCATGATGTTGCCGATGAGCTCGTCATCGGGAGCTGCCAGCACGTCCTTCATCGAAACGACGCCGGTAAGATGGCGGTAATCGTCCGTGACGAACGCGTAGGTGATGGAGGCAAGCTCGGAGCAGGTGCGGCGCACGTACTGAATGGCGTTCACAACGGTCCATTCGCTCTTCAAACGGAGCAGCTCCGTCGTCATAAGGCTGCCAGCCGAAGATTCGGGGTACTTCAGGAGCTGGTTGATGGCCTTTCGCGTTTCCGGATCGGCCATGGAGAGCACGCGCTTTACTATGTTGGCGGGCATCTCCTCGGTAAAGTCAACGGCGTCGTCAACGAACATATCGTTAACAATGGAGGCAAGCTCTTTATCGCTGATCCTCGCGACGATCCGCTGCTGATCGTCCGGCTCGAGATAGGAGAATACCTCTGCAGCCTGCTCCTTGGGAAGGAGGCGGAATACTACTACCAGCGCTTTATCGTCGTCGATCTCGGCCATCTGTTCCGCGATATCCGCGGGATTCATGTCTACAAGCACGTTCCTCAATTCGCTGAAAGAATGGCTTTCGACAAGATTCAGAATTTCATGCAACTCCCCATGAATTTTTCCTCCTTATTGCCGGGCACATACATACCCAATTTAACATCTTATTATATATATAGAAGCGCCGTTTGTCAATACGGAATAATGCCGGGCGTCGCTTTGCCGAATAAAAAAAGCCCGCTTTACAGCGGGCTCGTTATTATTGATTTCAGCGCCTGGGCTTATTGTTCTTGTTCTTATGCCTCAGGAAGGAAGGCACCTCCAGACCGCCGCGGGGATTGTAACCGGCGGGTTCTTCCTCCTCCTGGCTCGTCATGGGACGGCGGGGGATGGGAGCCTCCTTGGGCTGCTCGGAATAATAAGCGGGCTCAACGGTATCGCGGCGGGTGCCTCTCGCGCTGCCGATGTTGGTGGACTGAAGCTCGTCCTCCTCGGTGTAGCGGGGCTTGTACTGCGCAGCGGGCCTCTCAGGAGCGGGCTCCTCAACGGGACGCTCGTATCCCCTGAAATTCCTGGGGCGCTCATAGGTCACCTTGGGCTCGCTTACAGCGGGCTCCTCAACGGGCTTGGGCGCTTCATACACGGGCTTGGGGGCCTCGTAAACGGGCTGCTGCGCTTCGTATGCGGGCTTGGGAGCTTCGTAAACGGGCTTGGGAGCTTCGTAAACGGGCTTGGGCGCCTCATAAACGGGCTTGGGCGCTTCATACACGGGCTGCGCGGGAGCGGGCTCGGTAAAAGCGGGCTTCTCGGGAACGGGCTCGGGCTTCTTCACGGGAGCGGGGGACTGACCCGAGAGATCGTATTCGCCCCAGCCGAAGCCGGTCGCTATAACGGTCGCGCGGACGGTATCGCCCATATCCTCCTCATTGCTCATGGCAACGATGATGACCGCGTCGGGATCGACGACTTCCTGAACGGGCATGCAGCCCTCGTTGAACTCGTTGAGGGTGAAGCGGTTGCCGCCCACGATGTGGATCAGAACGCCCTTTGCGCCGTCGATGGTGGTCTCGAGCAGGGGGGATTCGACCGCCTGCTTGACGGCCTCGATGCAGCCCTTGTCGCCCTTGGCAACGCCGATGCCCATGTGCGCCATGCCGCTGTTCTGCATTATGGTGCGGATATCCTCAAAGTCGCAGTTGATGAGGGAGGGCTTGGTGATAACGTCCGAAATGCCCTGTACGCCCTGGCGGAGGATATCGTCCGCCACCTTGAACGCGTCGTTCGCGGGCATATCGCCGGCGACTTTGAGCACGCGGTCGTTGGGGATGACGATGAGCGCGTCGACTACTCCGCGGAGCTTGTCTATGCCGTTCATGGCGTTCTTCATACGGGCGCGGCCTTCAAAGAAGAAGGGCTTGGTCACAACGCCGAACGTGAGGATGCCCATATCCTTCGCGGCCTTTGCAACGATGGGAGCCGCGCCGGTGCCGGTGCCGCCGCCCATGCCGCAGGTGATGAACACAAGGTCCGCGCCGCGCATGAGCTCGGTGATCTCCTCAACGCTCTCCTCAGCGGCGGATTCGCCCTTTTCGGGCTTTGCGCCTGCGCCGAGGCCCTTGGTGACCTTTTCGCCGATCTGAAGCTTAACGTCCGCCTTGGAGTTGTTAAGCGCCTGCTTATCAGTGTTGATAGAGATGAATTCAACGTTATCAAGACCTGCGTCGATCATGCGGTTTACCGCGTTTCCTCCGGCGCCGCCGACGCCGATGACCTTGAGCTGGGCAAGGTTGCCCGAATCCTGATCCAATTCAAAATCGAATGCCATAGTTCTTTCCTCCAGTATATTTAAAGTGGCTGTGTGTTCGTTATTAAGTGCGCCAATCGAACGTGCGCCTCAGATAGCGTTCCGTCTTCCTGATCGCGCTTGACCGCCCGGAGCGGAACAGAGCGAAATCGGCAAGGCCGAATGCCGCCGCAAAGCTTACCGAGCTGTTGCGTCCTACCTTGGGCATCGTGACCGCCACGTTGCGGCCGATCTTGCCCTCTACAAATTCCTTTGCGCCGCGCATCAGCCCGAGCCCGCTTCCGACGAGCCATACGGGAACGTCCTTTTCGGCAATGACGTTGAGCTTGTCCGCGAGCATTTCGCAGAGCTCCTCCGCGCGGGATTCGATAATGAGCTGTATAAAGCTGTGCTCGATATCGAAAACGCCTTCGTTCGGTATCCTGACCCTTTCGCAGCTCTCGCCGTAATCGAGTGAGAATACGTACCGTTTTTTCAGATCCTAGGCGACGCCCTCGGGAAGCCTGAGGCCGTAGCAAAGATCGGAAGTGAAGTGCTTTCCGCCGATCTCGATCGAATCGGCGGCGACTACCGCGTTCCCGTGAAGGAACGCTATATCGGTGTGCGTTCCGCCGCAGTCCACGAGGAACACCGTTTTTGCGCGCATATCCTCGGGAATGGTGAAGCAGGCGGAAGCGAGAGCGGAGGACACGAACGCCTCCGCGGCGATGCCGAGACCGTCCAGCGCATAGTTGACCACGCGGGTGAATTCGTCGTCAACGTAGCAATGCGATACCTCGGCGGAGAGCACCGAGCAGGGCAGCCCGACCGGCGAGCCGTGTATCGGAACGGAATCGCCGAGATAGCTGACCGGAGTGCTGTGAATGAGGGAATACCCTTCCGGGACCTCAAAATCAAGCGAGTTGTCGATGAGAAGCTCGATATCACCGGCGGCGACCCTTCCGTTGCGGGAGAATATCCCGACCGAGCCTTCGCTCTTTACCACCTCCATGAAGGGGGTGGGGATGCCGACGGTCACGTTTTTGATGCGGAGCTTTGAAGCCCTTTCCGCCGTATCAACGGCGCCGGATATTGCTTTTGCTAGATCTCTCTTATTCGGCAGCTCCCCCAGACGGTAACCGGGATATTCCCTTATTCCGGTGCCGTGAACTATGATCGCGCCGTCGGGTTCCGCGCTTACGATCATACAAACGACCTTGGTGCTGCCTATATCAAGAACGGCACAATGACGCATTTTATGCCCTCCGTACAGTACAGATTCCACGAACCGTGGCTATTTGACACGATTCATAACATATTGTTGTTCAAATGTTGGTTAATTATAACATAGCCACAATATGTTGTGCAACCCTTAATGCGCGATTATTTGGCTTTTATTTTGAATAAATTGTGAAACCTCTTAAAGACGACGAATAATCCGAAGCGGTTTTCCTTCTCCGGAACGAGTCGGCCGTCTTTTTTCGGGCCCCTGTTAGCGGCAACCGGCGCGTCCTTTAAAACGCATCGTCCGCGGGGACGCGCCAATAGCTGCATATGCGGTTTTACGCTTTTTCCTCCCTATGCGTCTTAGAAAGGAGAAAAGCTTTTATAATGCTCCGCGCCTTGCGTCACGGCGGGGGTATTATCGTTTCAATGCCCTTCAGGGCTCTTCGGTGGAGTCCGGCTCATCCGTGGACGAGGGCTCGGGCGTGGGAGAGGGCTCGGGCGTGGTCTCGGGCTTCGGGTAGCTGATATCGGCCGTGCCGTTGGAATTGATGTAGATAACGGTGCCTTCAAGCTTTGTCCCGTCGACCTTTTCAAGCGCGTTGAACATGTATTCGATCTTCTTCGCCACGTTGTCAGAATCGCCGAGCTGCACGAGCACTCCGCTGTCGGTCAGTATCTTTATGTTCGCGGAATTGGAAATATCGATGGAGGCGATCCTGAAGCTCCTGTCGCCGATGGCCTTGAACAGCTCTATCAGCGTGTAGGGGCGGAGCTTGGATCTGTCGTAAGCGATGTTCGTTCCGGTGGTATAGCCCATGGAACCCATCCCGTAAACGGGGATCAGCCCTTCAAAACCGTCCTTCCTGACGTCGAGCACGTTGCCTTCGGCGTCTATCACGCAGCGCAGCCCGCCCGTTGAGGCGATGGCGGCGAACTCCTTGCGCTCGGCGACCTGGATGTTCAGCTCGGAGGGGAATATCCTCTGTATGGTAAGACAGTCGAGATACGGATTGGTCTCGATGTTTTTCTTTGCTTCGTCAAGATCGTAAACGAACAGGTTCCTGCCGGTGTAGAGCTTGGAAAGATTCACTATCTCGGCGCTTGAAAAACGCTCGTTTCCCGTCACGGAGATCGTCTTGACCTTTGAAATAAGGAACAGCGCGACGAAAGCTCCGGCGGCAAGCAGTATCGCGCCGAGGGCGAGCGCTGCGCCCAGATGCCTGCGGTCGGTCTTTTTGGCTTCCTTCTCCTCCTGCTTGGGGGCTTTATTGAGGACGTAGGGCTTCTTCTTGGCTTTCTTTTTCTTCTTCGCCGGCCTGCGCCTCAGCTCGAAATCCACCACGTTATCCTTTTTCACGCGGGTTTCAGCAGGCTTTTCAGTTGCGGAAGCGGCGCTTTTTTTCTCGTTCGCGGAGGCTTCGGCCTCTTCTTTTGCCTTGAGCTCAGCGCGCTTTTTAAGCCTTTCCCTTGCGGCGGCGCGCTGTGCGGCGGTACGCGCGGCAACGGCGTCCGATCGTTTTGCCGGGGCCTTGGAGCCGCGGCTTTTTTCCGACGGGGCGGCTTTTGCGCCCGAAGCCGTTTCCTGCTTCTTGACTATCTTCACGGGGATCTCCGCCGGCTTCCTGCCGACGGGAGCCTCCTTTATTTCGGAAGGGGTCTTTTCGGCGGGCTTTTCACTCTTAACGGAGGCAGGACGCGCGGAAACGGACGAAGCCTTGCTGCGCTTCGTCCCGGCCTGGCGGCTGCCTGTGGAGTTACTCTGACGCTTGTCCTGCATTCTTTTCTTCGGCCTCTGTGTATCGTGAGATGTTCAGCAATATGCCCATCGCCGCGAGGAATACTATTATCGAGGTGCCGCCGTAGCTTATAAGCGGCAGGGTCTGACCGGTGGAGGGGAGAGCGCCGGAAGCAACGCCGACGTTGATCAGCACCTGCATGGCGAACACTCCGGTGATGCCGCCGCCGAGCAGCCTGCCGAAACGGTCGGGACAGTTCATGGCGATCTTTATGCCCCTGTAAACTATATAGAAGTAAGCGCAGAGGAGCAGCAGGAGTCCGAAGAATCCAAGCTCCTCGCCGATTATCGCAAGTATGTAGTCGTTCTCCCTTTCGGGAAGGAAGTTCAGCTTCTGACGGCTGAAATTGAGCCCCTGCCCGAAGAAGCCGCCGTTGCCCAGAGCGATCCTCGACTGCATCGCCTGATAGCCGGAGCCGTTCGGATCGGCCGAGGGGTTTATGAACGAGGTTATCCTGTCGAGGCGGTAGCCCTTGAAAAGGATGAGCAGGGCGATAGCCGCCATGCCGAGCACGACGAGCAGCAGCCTGTGCGAGATGCGCGTGCCGCCGAGATAGAGCATGAGGTAGGTCGTCAGCGCATAGATGATTATCATGGAGAGATTGGGCTGCAGTATCGTCGGTACGCAGAGCCCGGCCATGATTATGAGGCAGGGCAGAACGCCGATGATCAGGTTCTGCATATCGACCTTGCGGCTCATAATGCTTGCGAGGGTTATTACGAGTACGAATTTAGCAAGCTCCGTGGGCTGAAGATTGAATATCCCCAGCGGTATCCAGCGCTTTGCGGAGTTGATGGGAGGGAACAGCAGCGTAATGAATATCAGCGCGACCACGCCGACGTAGGAGAGTATCACGACCGCCTTGTTCCTGTAAAAATCGAATTTCAAATGCGAAAGCCCCAGGAGCGCCGTCATGCCTATGCCGACGAATATTATCTGGCGCTTGAGAAAATACATGCCGTCGCCGTGCTTCGTCAGGGCATAATAATAGCTTGCCGAATAGAGCATAACGAGCCCGAAAGCGCAAACCACCACTATCGCGATGAAAAGCGGGAAATCGAACCCGTGCTTTTTAAGCGCGACCTTTTTCGTTCTTCTGGGTTTTGCTTCGGCTGCTTCCATGCCGCTCCTTTCAGGCAGACGGTTTTAAAGGGAGTTCACTATCTCCTTGAATATCTCGCCGCGCTGTTCGTAATCGCGGAACATGCCCCAGCTCGCGCAGGCGGGGGAGAGCAGTACGGCGTCCCCTTCGGAAGCGAGCCCCTTGGCGGTGAGTATCATCTCGCGGAAATCCTCTCCTACCGCGACGATCTCGGTGAAGCCCTCGTCGACCGCGGCGCGCATTATCGCCTCGGTGTTGGAGCCGTTTACGACCGCCGCCTTGACAACGCCCTTTGCCGCGCGGAATACCGGGCGGTAATCGGACTGCTTATCGTAGTTGCCAGCGCCGAGCAGAAGTATCGTCGGCTGCTTCATCGCCTCGATAGCCTTGATGGTGGATTCCGGATTGGTGCCCTTGGAATCATTATAATAGGTGACGCCGTCCAATATGCGGGTGAATTCTATGCGGTGTTCAACGCCCTTGAACGAGCGCAGCACGCTTCTGAGCGCCTCAACGTGCACGCCCATGCCGAGCGAGAGACAGACGGCGCAAAGCGCGTTTTCAAGATTGTGACCGCCAATTATGCCAAGCTCATCGGCCGGTATGACAGGCACTTCGATGCAGCCGCGGCGGAAAATGATCATGCCGTCGCGCACGAACGCGCCGTTTACGACCTCGTGCCTGTGCGAGAACAGGAACACCCTCGCTTTGGTCTTTGCGCCGACGACTATGGGATCGTCCGCGTTGAGCACCGCGATATCCTTCGGGGTCTGGTTCTCGAACATACGCATCTTCGCGGCTATATAAGCCTCCATGGAGCCGAACCGGTTGATGTGATCCTCGGTAATATTCAGCAGTCCGGCGGCGTCGGCGTGAAAATCCACTATGCTCTCAAGCTGCAGCGAAGCGGTCTCGGCCACCACGGTATCGCCGGGGCGGGTCTCAAGCGCGTGCTCCGTTATGGGTATGCCTATATTGCCGAGCACGAAAGTCCTGCTTCCGTCGCCGCGCAGCTCGTCGTCGGCTTTGAATATCTCGCCGGTGAGGGCGGTCGTGGTGGTCTTGCCGTTCGTGCCGCCTATGCAGACGAACCGCGTGCCGCGGTCGCAGCAGCGCCAGCCGAGCTCTATCTCGCCTATGACTTCAATGCCCTTTGAGATCGCGGTCTTTACGAAGGGCTTGAAGATGGGGATGACGGGGGAGATGACCATAAGATCCACGCCGTCAAGCAAAGCCTCCGGAGCGACTCCGAGGCGGTTTTCGTATTCGATGCCCGAAAGAGCCTCTTCAAGGCCCTCGATCTCATCCTTGAGATCGTTGATGATCACGCGGTAACCCTTGTGATAGAGCAGCTTTGCGGAGGATACGCCGCTCTTTGCCATACCTACTATGAGAGCTGTTTTCTTGTTCTCCATATCTACCTCCATTATTGTGAACACCGCGCCGCGGAGGCGAAGCATGATCTATAAAAAAGGGAGTCGTTCGGCCGGATACCGGGAGCTTGCAGGAGGAGAGCCTCCCTCTTGCAAGCACCCTGCGAAAAGTACGCAAGCGTCCTTGCAAGCTTTCCATTATCCTGTCCTGTCGGGGCCTGCGCCAAGTGCCAACGGGAACCGCAGCCCTTGAGGAACGGACCGAACGACTGTAAGTTAACGGTTTTACATGAACAGCATGAGCGCGGCCAGGCACGCTATTGCCGTTACGATCATATAGCCCGTGACGACCTTCGTCTCGGGATGCCCCTTCAGCTCGAAATGATGATGCAGGGGGGCCATTTTGAATATCCTCTTGCCGTGACGGAGCTTGAACGAGCCTACCTGGAGCACTACGCTCACGGCGGAGGCGACTATGCAGCAGCCCATCAGCAGGAAGAGGAACAGGTGGCGGGAGTAGAGCACCATCGCGCAGATGGCTCCGCCGAGCGCCATGGAGCCGGTATCGCCCATGAATACCTTAGCTGGGTAACTGTTCTTGGAAAGGAAGCCCATGCAGCCTCCCGCGGTAGCAAAAGCGAATACCGCCATCGAGCTCATGCCGTCCGCCTCCGCCGCCATAACGGGGCCGTTGGCGAACGATTCGGAAAACGCCTTTGCAAGATAGAGGAACATCACGCCCATGGAAAGCGAGTAGATGAGCGTAACGCCGGAAGCGAGCCCGTCGAGCCCGTCGGTAAGGTTGGTGGAGTTAACGATCGCTATCACCATGAACATGACGAGCGGTATGTACCAGTAGCCGAAATCGACCTTTGCCTTGAAGGACGCGAACCATACCTCGTGGCCGATGTACTTATAAGCGAAAAGCGCGACGGCCGCCGCGAGCAGGAATTGGGCTATTATCTTCTGATAGGCTCTCAGACCGAGATTCCTTTTCTTCTTTGCTTTGATAAAGTCGTCGAGGAATCCCACGAGCCCGAACCCGACCATCATTATGACCGCGGGCACGGTGTACCAGAGCGAGATATTGTATTTGGAAAACGCAAGACTGCCGATGATAATGGCTATTATGAACATCAGCCCGCCCATGGAGGGAGTCCCCTCCTTGGCGGAATGGGCGTGAGGCCCCTCCTCGCGCTCGACCTGACCGTATTTCAAACGGCGCAGCATCGGGATAAAGAACGGAGCAATGGCCATTACGACCGCCGCCGAAGTCAAAAATCCGAGTATTATTCGCGTATAGTCCTGCATCTTTTGTTCCTCCGTTACGGTGCGCCCGCTGCGGACGCCCCGTCAGCTCATTTCTGCTTTCTCATCTCGTCGAGCAGCTCGGCGACGACGACCTTTTCGTCAAACGGGTATTTTACGTTGTTGATCTCCTGATAGGTCTCGTGCCCCTTTCCGGCAAGCACGACGACGTCGTCCGGCCTGGCGTGGGTGAGGGCGTATTTTATCGCCTCGCGGCGGTTCTGTATGACCACGTATTCAACGGCGGTCTTGTTAACGCCGTCAAGCACGTTGCCGATGATGCTCATGGGATCCTCCGTGCGGGGGTTATCGGAGGTGACGACGCAGAAGTCGGAATAGCGGCCGGCGGCCTCGCCCATGATCGGGCGCTTTGCGTGGTCGCGGTCTCCGCCGCAGCCGAAAACGGTCATTACCCGGCCCTTTGCGAATTCACGCACCGAGGTGAGCAGATTGATTATCCCGTCGGGAGTGTGGGCAAAATCCAGAATAACGGAGAACGGGAACCCCGTGGTATCGAGCGATTCCATCCTTCCGGTAACGCCGGAAACGTCCGCGAGGCCCTCGGCGATCTTTTCAATGGGGAAGCCGAGCCTTACGCAGATGCCCGCCGCGAGCATGGCGTTGAAAACGTTGAAAAGGCCGGGTATCGGCACCGCGATGTGGGCGGAGCCGACGGGCGTGGTCATATCGAATTCAACGTCCCTTACGCAGATCTCGATATCGTTGGCGTAGATATCCGCGGGTTCGCGCACGGCGTAAGTCATCCTGGGGATATCGAGCCCCTCGAGAAGCTTTTCGGAATGGGGATCGTCCGCGTTAACAACGGCGAAAGCGGAGCGCTCGAAGAGCTTTTTCTTCGCGGCAAGGTAGTTGTCGAAAGTCTTATGATAATCGAGATGATCCTGAGTGAGATTGGTAAATCCGCCTACCTCGAACTGAAGCCCGTAAACGCGCTCCTGATCGAGCGAATGTGAGCTGACCTCCATTACGACGAGATCGACGCGCTCATCGGCCATCATGCGAAGTATCTCCTGCAGCTCCGTGGATTCGGGAGTGGTGCGCTGGGTGGAGATGACACGGTCGCCGATGATGTTCCTGATGGTGCCTATAAGACCGACCTTAAGGCCGCATTTTTCCGCGACGGACTTTACCATATAGGTGGTCGTCGTCTTTCCGTTGGTGCCGGTAACGCCGATTATCCTCAATTCCTTGGCGGGATAGCCGTAGAGCTTTGCCGCGAGCTGCGCCATGGCGCGCCTCGAGTTCTTTGCGATTATCTGAGGGATGGGGAAGGGGAGCTCCCTTTCGACTATGAGCGCGGCCGCGCCGTTTTTATAAGCGCCCTCCGCATAATCGTGACCGTCCCTGAAAGTGCCGACCACGCAGGAGAATATCGCGCCGGGCTTGACTCTCCTCGAATCGTATTCTATGCGCTCGATCTCAACGTCCTTTTCGGCGTTGATAAGCTTGAGATCCATGTTTTCGACAAGCTTTGATAACAGCATGTTTCCTCCGATGAGGCGGCTGATGAGGCCGGCCTTTCTTAAAGCGTTTTTTTGATAAAGCTGAAATAAACTTTGACTTCCATGCCTATTTCGGTCACGGAGCCGGGGGTGATGCTCTGCGCGTAGGCGAATCCGCACGGATCGTCCGTGTCCGCCACGAGCACGAGTCCGACCTTTTTAAGGGCGTCGTACGCCTGCAAAGGCGTCATGCCTTCAAGATCGGGCACTTTTACGTAAACCTTGGGGGATTCCTCCTCTTCGCGCTCTCCGACGGAGCCCGTGTAAAGGAGCACCTGATAGCCTTTAACGACCGTGGATCCCGCCTCCGGGAGCTGAGCCGTTATCGTATCCGAGGACTGGCAAACGGCGTAAAGCCCGACTTCTTCGAGCTTTGCCGCGGCTTCTTCCGCGGAAAGACCTCTCAGATCGGGCACCTTAACGGTCTCGTCCTCGTGGGTGGGGGCGATCCTGCTGTAATGCAGAACGTCTTCGAGCACGGACTTCACGAAAGGCGCGGCGACCGTGCTGCCGAATATCTGATCCGCCTGCGGCTCGTCAACGAGTATCAGGCATACGAAGCGGGGATTATCCGCCGGAGCGAACCCGATGAAGGAGCAGATGTAGCTCCCCTCGGCGACCCTGCCGTATTCGTCGTATTTCTGCGCCGTACCGGTCTTTCCGCCGACGGCGTATCCCTCGATCTTGCAGTTTCTGCCTGTGCCGTTGTCAACTACGGAACGGAGTATGGCCCTTACGTTCGCGGAGGTCTCCGCGGAGATAACGCGGCGTACGGGCTCGTTGTTCGCCTGATAGATCGTGTTCTGATCGTTGTCCACGATGTGATCGACGATATAGGGCTGATACAGATAACCGCCGTTTACCGCGGCGCATACCGCGGTGCAGAGCTGTATGGGCGTCACCGCGATACTCTGCCCGAATCCGATGCGGGCAAGATCGTTATCGGTGACGTATTTTTCATGCGTTACTATGCCGGAGGCCTCGCCGATAAGCCCGCTGCCGGTGCTCTGCCCGAGCCCGAAGGCGTAAAGGTAATCGTAGAAGGTCTCCTTGCCCATCGAGAGGGCCATCTGCATGAACGCGCAGTTGCAGCTGTTCTCGGCGGCTTTGGTGATATCCTGGGTGCCGTGCCCCGCGTGACGCCAGCAATGTATGCTTTCGCCGTTGACTATATAGCTTCCGCCGCAATGGTAGGAGCTGCTCATTTTCGCCGCGCCCGAATCCAATGCAGCGGAGAGTGTGATTATCTTAAACGTGGAGCCGGGCTCGTAAACGTCGGTGACGAGCCTGTTTCTCGAAAGCTCCGCAAGCAGCTCGAGATCGTTCCTCGGCGGTTCGTTCGGATCGAAATCGGGCTGGCTCGAAATGGCGAGTATCGCGCCCGTCGTGCAGTCCATGATTATGCCCTGCGCGGATTTGGCGTTGTTGACGGCAACGGCCTCCGCAAGCGCCTTTTCAAGGTATTTTTCCATGACGCTGTCGCAGGTGAGGTAGAGCTGGCACCCCTTTACGGGGTCGATGCGCTCCGTCGTGCCGTATGCTAAAAGATTGCCGGAGCTGTCCGTCTCGGCGATCAGCTTGCCGTCCGTGCCGGAAAGGATATCGTTATACGTCAGCTCAAGCCCCGACTGACCGAGGTTGTCGACGTTGGTAAAGCCGAGCACCTGCGAGAAAAGCCGGTTCATCGGATAATAACGCTTGCTGTCTTCGGCGGTGCCCACGCCCGGGCCGAGCTTCAACGATTCGACCGCGTCCTTGGTATCCTCGCTGATCTGCCTCTTTAAAACTATCTCCTGATACTCGGTGGAGGAGCAGCGCCTCAGCACGACCGTGTAATCGAGATTAAGCAGACGGCTGAGCTCGGCCGCGATCCTTTCGCGGTCGCCTTCCGCTATCTGCTTCGGCCAAATAACCACTTTGTAAACTCTGCCGTCGGCGGCGAGCACGGTGCCGCGCGCGTCGACTATCTCTCCGCGGGGGGCGGATATGGGAGTGGTCCTCGTCCATTGCTTAAGCGCGGAGCGCTGTATGGACGGGCCCATGATAACCTGTATAACAAATAAAAATCCTGCAAGCAACAGGAAAAGCAAACCATAGACAAAAAGCGTACGCATCAGGCGGGCCTTTAAAGGTCTTTTCGGCTTAGTCGTCGTTTTCGTGAGCTTTATACGCCTTCTTGTTGTACGCTTGGTTGCCAAGGAAATACACCTCCGGGTCCCGGCATCAGCGGCCGACGTTTCCGGAAACGGGATATCTCATACCGGCGGCGTTCGCCGCGTCATGCGCTGATCCAATGTCGATGGAGAAAAGGTACTCTATGTTGGCCTTCTCGACCGAGCTCTCCATTTCGGAAACTTCACGGCTGAGATTGTTGATCTCTTTCTGTGCCGCGGTGATCTTGTTGTAGCCCGAGATCATAACGAGCAGCGCCAGAGCGACTGCGAGTATGCCTATTACGGCGGTAGTCTTTGCAAGGACTTTGTTTGCCCTGAATACTTCGGCAAGGCTGCGCCTGCGTTCTGCGGGAGCCTTGGGCACCAGCGCCGGACGGCGGCGCGGCGAAGTCTTGGGGAGCGGCTCAGCCACCCTGGTATAGGGGAGGGATTCGCTCTCGATGGCAAGATTGCCGCGGCTGGGCGCATAGACCCTTAACGCTTCAAGGCTTTTTCTTTTGTTCGGCTCAGGCATACTCATCTTATTCATCCTTACAACTCGTTATGAGTCCTTCTGATCGCTCTCAGCTTTGCGCTTCTCGATCTGGGGTTGCGCTCAACTTCGCTTCCGTCGGCAACTATCGGTTTTCCTGTAAGTATATCCGCTATCGGCTTTTTGCCGCATATGCACACGGGAGCCGAAGGCGGGCAGGTGCAGGGGTTTTTCAACTCCCTGAATACGTTCTTTACTATCCTGTCCTCAAGGGAATGGAAGGTTATCACGCAGAGCACTCCGTCGGGATTGAGCAGCTCCGCGGCGTTTCTCACCGCCTCCGCGAGACCGTCCAGCTCCGAGTTGACCTCGATCCTTATCGCCTGGAACGTGCGCCTCGCCGGGTGCGGCCCCTCGCGCCTTGCGGCTGCGGGGATGGAGCTTTTGATGATCTCCGCAAGCTCGGTGGTAGTCTCGATCGGTTTTCTTTCTCGACTGACCACTATCGAGTTTGCGATGCGGTAGGCGAATCGTTCTTCGCCGTAATCCCTGATTATCTCAAAAAGCCTCTTTGCGGAGTAACCGTTCACGACCTCGTAAGCGGAGAGGGGAGCGGTCTTGTCCATCCTCATATCGAGGGGGGCTTCCGTCCCGTAGGAGAACCCGCGGCTGCCGTCGTCGAGCTGGTGGGAGCTGACCCCGAGGTCAAGCAGTATCCCGTCCGCGCCGGTAAAGCCGTATTCCCCGAGGGGGAGCAGCTCCTTCATATCGAAGAAGTTGCCGTGAACTGCGTGAAAATTATCGAATCGCGCGAGCCGCGTCTTCGCGGCCTCGATCGCGTCAAGGTCTCTGTCTATCCCGAAATGCTGGGCTCCTGCGGGAAGCCTTTCAAGTATGCCTTCGCTGTGGCCTCCGCCGCCGAGAGTGCCGTCCACGGTCACTCTGCATCTTTCGGGTGATAAAAGCTCCAGCACCTGCGAAAGCATTATCGGAGTGTGGTAGGAGCTTTCAGTCATGTCTATCCTCCTGTTTGACCGGAAGACCGTTAGTGAAGATTACGGACTTCCTCGGCGTTGCGGTCGAGCGCTTCCTGTATCTGGCGCTCATCGTATGCCTTGTTGTTGCGTTCGAGCGCATCCGGCTCCCAGATCTCAAAAACGGGATTGTTGGAGCGGATGTTTGCCGTCAGCACCGCGCTGCCGGTTATGCCCGCATAGTTGAGGTTCGCGGCGTCCACGGATATGCGGCGCTTCTGGTCGAATCTACAGCTGCAGGCGTACTGCAGTATGCTTCTCGAAGCGTCTATATAGCGCTTGTCCGTGGAGGGGTTGTGGGCGAAGTCGTCGATCATGCTGTTGAAGGCCTGACTCGTCAGCGCCGTGAGGAAGTGCTCGCCGGATGCGGACAAGTCGCGGATGATAACGATACCTTCGCCGAGATCGGGATGCCAGCCGGACGGAACTATCAAACGGCCCTGCGCATCGACTGCAACCGAATAACTGCCAACGATCAACTTGTCCACCTCCTTTGCCCTTGTTTTTCCTGAAACGGGGTTTTTCCCGCTATTACTATGAGGGTAGATTCATTGTAACACCCAAGTGCCCCAATGTCAACCCTATTTGTCACTATTTTGAGAAAAAATTTCCCAAACTTCTCCTATTTGCCCCTAACCCGGACTTGCAAACGGCTCGCGAAAAGCATATAATCGACCGTAGAAACAAAAAGCGAGGTGCACCATGGAGCTGATACTGGCAAGCGCGTCCCAAAGAAGGCAGTATTTGATGCGTATGTGCGGCTATGAATTCACCGTAACTCCCTCCAAAGCAGAGGAGAAGATCGATCACGGCGACCCCGTGGAGCTGGTAAAGCGCCTCTCCCTTTTAAAGGCGGAGGACGTGTTCCTTTCGCTCCCCCCCGAAAGGCGAAAGGAGGCCGTGGTCGTCGGTTCGGATACCGTTGTGGTGCTTGAAGGGCGCATTATCGGCAAGCCCGCAACCCCCGATGAGGCGTTTGAAATGCTTCGCGCCGAATCCGGAAAGGTGAACCGGGTCTATACCGGGCTGGCCGTCGTGACGGAGGGCGAAAACGGCCCCGTCAGCCGCGTCTGCTGCGACGTGGCTTCGGTAAGCTTTTCGGAGCTCACGGACGAGGAGATACTCGATTACATAGCTACCGGCGAGCCCATGGACAAGGCCGGCGCGTACGGCATCCAGGGGCGGTTCTCCATGCACGTTAACGGGATCGAGGGAAGCTATTTCACGGTCGTCGGGCTGCCGCTGCACCTTTTATACAGGGAGCTGAAGGCGGTCGGCGTAACTCCCCGCCGGGAACGCGAAGAATCGTCAAAATAATCGTTCCGAAAAAAGTAAATCTCCGCGCAGATCGGGAATACTGATTAGTAACGACCCGAAAGCACGGAGGTTTTTTATGTTCGATCTTACCATAGCGGCGGACGTCGGTTCCGCCAACACGCGCGTTGCGGTTCGCAGCGCCATATCGACCAACGCGACGAGAGCCGCGATAGATCCCGCCAACTCGTCGCGGGTGCTTGCCGTTGGCGAAGCGGGCAGGGCGCTTTTGGGGACCGCCGAAGCCTACCCGGTCAGGGGAGGAGTGGCGGATATCACCCTTGCCGCGCTGATGCTCAGACGGTTTGCGCTCGATCTTACCGGCAGGCGGACGCTCTTCGGAATGAGCGCGCTGCTCGCCGTTCCGTTTTCTTCCGGAGAGATAAGAAAAAACGCCCTCGTCGAAACGGGGCGTGAAGCCGGATTCAAGCGCGTCCTGCTAATGGATTCCATGCTCGCCGGGGCGCTGGGAGTCGGGATCGATATAGGCGCCGACAGGGCGTCGATGCTGGTGGATATCGGCCGCGATACGCTCACCGCGGCGGTGTTCGCAAACGGAGGCATAGTATCGGAGGCCGTGTTCGATACCGGCAGCGCGATCGTCGATAAGCACATCAGGGCGTATTTTGCGGAGGAGCATCACCTTCTCATCAGCGCGCGCACGGCCGAAAGGCTGAAGCAGAACCTCGATAAACCCGTTCTTAAGGTAAGCTGCCGGGATTCTGCAACGGGGCTGCCTTCCTCAAGGGAGATACGTCCGTCCGCGCTGCGCGAAACGGCGATGTTCAGCATAGGCATGATGGCCGCCTCGATCGCGGCGGCGGCAGACAGGCTCCCTCCCGACTGCGCAGCGGATCTGGTAGACGGGGGTATCACGCTGATCGGAGGCGGCGCGGAGCAGTACATGCTTCCCGAAAGCCTTGAAGCGCTTCTGGGGATCCCCGTCCGCGCCGCAAAAAACGCGGGATCGGCCGTCATACTCGGTATGCAGCAGTTTTTAAGGGACTCGCAGGTGCGCGCGCTCGCAGCCAAAAACGTAACGGCGGGCTGAATGGCGCATTCGCTTAAGGAGATGCAGGCTTTCGGCCCGGTAAAACTGAATGCATAAAACCGGATCCGGGGACAGCAATATCCCCGGATCTTTTTTCGATTATGCAGCCGAAAGCTTTATGTGGTTTTACATAAGCTCGATAACGTGAGCTTCATCCCATTCGTGGGGCTCCTTGTCCATGGCCCTGTGACCGACGGCTATCGCTATCTGGAATTCGTAGCCTTCGGGGAAGCCGAACGAGCTGCGTATCGCCTCCGACCCCTCCCCGGAAAAAGCAACGGAGGGCATTCCGAGTATAACGCTGTCAAGCCCCAGGGACTTGGCTGCAAGCGCAATATTCTCAACGGCGATGCCGGCGTCTACCGGCGCGTAGTGCGAGGGCTTGGCGCATATGAATACGATGAGCGGGGAGCCGTAAGCGACCTTCCCGCCGCGCGCCTTCATCCTCTCGGCAAAATCCGTATTGCCGGAGGCGATTATGCCGTTCATCACGGCCGCCTCGAACTCGGCGATCTTATCCTCGTTCGTAACGAATATGAAGCGCTGATCGCGCCTGTTCATCGCGGTAGGCGCGCTGAGAGCGGCCTTTTTTAAAGAATCGAGCTCCTCGGCGGTAAGCTTCTTTTCGCTGTAAGCCCTTATGCTGGATCTTGAAAGCATGGTGTTCAATACTGCGTTTTCCATTTTTTGTGCGCCGCCCGTTCTGCGGGAGCGGCCCTCCTTTTTGTTTTTTTACGATAAAATCATACCAGATGCCCCGGGATTTGTAAACAAGGATTTTCCGGAATCTGCCTCTCATATCAACCGTATCGGAGCGGAAAAACTATCTTCAGGAGAATTCAGAGAGGAGGAAGTTTTTTAATGAAACTGATCGGCTTTGCGGCAGGGATGGCTTTGGGCATGACCGCCGCGACGATGGCGGTCACGGCAATGTATCCGAGCGTCGCCAAAAAAATGAAGCGCGACGGGAAAAAGATGCTGCGCAGCGTCACCAATCTGTTTTGACCGCTCCCCGGGACCGCTTCAAAAAGGCGGTCCCAAAACATTTTTTTGTTCAATGCATAAAATACTATTGAGAGCTTCTCAAAAATATGTTAAAATATAGTGAGGTCTTATATGGCTTTGATGATCGTCCGGCTTAAAAACCGTTGAAGTTCAGACGAAAGGAGGACTTTGCTGAGCAAAGTCGGCTTTGTGAAAACAAAGTCAAAGTGATAAGGATATGAGCGGCAACATGAGCACTATCAAATTCAAAATGCCGAGGGACAAGCAGACTGCCCACGAGGTATTGATGCAGGCCTACTCCTCCATGAAGGAAAAGGGCTACGACCCCGTTAATCAGATCGTCGGCTATCTTCTTTCCGGCGACCCGACCTACATTACGAGCTACAATAACGCCCGCTATCTCATCTCGACCCTTGAAAGGGACGAGCTCATCGAGGAGCTGGTAAAGAGCTATATAGAGGTCAACAGCACCGAAGAATGATCTATAATAGCCTCGGCAGAACAGGAAAGCTCGTGTCGAAGCTTTGCTTCGGCACGCTTACTATGGGACCGTTCCAAAGGGATCTTTCCGTCCCCGAGGGTGCGGCCCTTTTGGAACGCGCGTTTATGCACGGCGTCAATTTCCTCGATACCGCCGAAATTTACGAAACCTATCCCCACGTGCGCGAGGCGGTCAGGATAAAGCCCGACGTCGTCGTCTGCACCAAGAGCTACTCTTACGATCTGCCCACCGCGGAGGCTTCCTTCAAAAAGGCCGTCGAAGGCATCGGCCGCGAGTACATCGACGTGTTCCTTCTGCATGAGCAGGAGAGCGCGCATACTATCCGCGGCCACCGCGAGGCGCTGGAGTTCTTCCTTAAAAAGAAGGAGGAGGGGCTCATCGGGGCGATCGGTCTTTCCACTCACTATATCGGCTGTATGGAGGCGGCGCTTCACCATCCGGAGCTCGACGTGCTCTTCCCTCTTATTAATAAGAAGGGCGTCGGCATAGCGGACGGCACTCCCGAAGAGATGCTCGGCGTCATCCGCAGGGCTCACGACGACCGCCGCGGGATAATCGCCATGAAGCCCCTCGGAGGCGGGCATTTGATCGCGGAGAGGGAGGAGGCGCTGGATTTCATACTCGGCCTCGACTGCGTCGATACGATCGCGATCGGAATGCAGTCCTTTGACGAAGTGGATTACAACTGCGCGCGCTTTTCCGGCGAGGAGCCCGATCCCGATATTGCGGAACGCCTCGGCCGCGTGCGCCGGCGTATGCTGATACAGGACTGGTGCCAGGGCTGCGGGACTTGCGTAACAGCCTGCCGCAATCACGCCATCACGATGGTCGACGGTATCGCCCGTATCGATTACGAAAAATGCGCCACCTGCGGCTACTGCGCGAGGGCCTGCCCGCAGTTCAACATCAAGGTCATCTGAGAAGGACGGCTCTTTGCGAAAAAACGAAAGGATAATCAACAATGTACAGATACTTCGGCGTAGACGTCGGCGACAGGCGAATCGGGCTTGCGGTCACGGACGCTCTGGGCTTCACGGCTCAGGGGCTTGAGACCTATACCCGCACCGGCGACGACGAGCGCGACGCCGCCTATATCAGGGCGGCAGCGGCAAAATGGGCGCCCTGCCGCATAGTTTTCGGTCTTCCGCGCAATATGGACGGCTCCTACGGCCCGGCCTGCGATAAGGTCAAGGCGTTTGCGGAGCTCGTACTTGAAGGCTGGGAGGGCGAGCACGACTTTTACGACGAGCGCCTTTCCACAATGGCCGCCGAGCGCTTCCTTTACGAGGCGGAGCTCAAGTGGCAGAAGCGGCGCAAGGTGGTCGATAAGATCGCCGCGCAGGTAATACTCGAGGGCTATATGACCCTCCACCCGGTCAAATAATCGATTCAGGAGAAATATCATGGAACAGAACGACGAGATCATGGAGATCACACTTATCGGCGAAGACGGAGTCCCCGTTATCTTCGAGCACATACTCACCTTCATGTATGAGGATGAGCGCTACATGGCGCTCGCTCCCGCCGACCTTATCGACGAGGAGGAAGAGGAGATAGTCTTCATGCACATAGTAAAAGCCGGCGGCGAGGACAGCCTCGAACCCGTCGAAAACGAGGTGCTTCTGGACGAGCTCTTCGAAGTATTTTGCGAACTCATGGATGAGGAAGCGGACGAGCCCGAAAACGAAGAAGAATGAAGCGAATACTGTTTGTGAATTCATGCGACCGCGAGGGATCGCGGTCGCTTCGTTTGGCTGAAAAACTGCTTTCGCGGCTCGGCGGCGCGGTCACGGAGCTCCGTCTTGCTGACGAGGAGCTGAAGCCCCTTTCAAACGCCGAGCTTTCAAAGCGCGAGGCCTTTATTGCGGAGGGGGATTATTCCGATCCCATGTTCCGCTATGCAAAGCAGTTCGCCGAAGCGGACGAGATAGTCATAGCCGCGCCCTATTGGGATCTGTCGTTCCCCTCGGAGCTGAAGATCTATTTCGAGCGCGTGTCCGTACGCGGCGTCACCTTCACGTTCACTCCCGAAGGCGAGCCGATAGGCCTATGCCGCGCGAAGAAGCTCCGGTACGTTACCACCATGGGCGCGGAGGGGCTTCCTTTCGATTTCGGCTACGGCTACGCCGAAGCCGTCTGCCGGATCTATTACGGCATAAAGGAAGCGCAGCTCATAGCCGCCTGCGGGCTCGATCTCGAAGGCCGCGACGCGGAAGCCATTCTAACGGAGAAGGAGCGGGAGATCTCCCTTATGGAGCTTTGACCGCATTGAATTGAAAAATGCCGCCCGGGATCCTCCCCGAAGGCGGCGGGAACGAAAAATGGGATCGAGAGCATATTTTAGATTCATCTGCTTTATAGCAAGGCTGGCGTATCCAAAGGCGAAAATGGTGTTCGAGACCGAGCCCGACGAGGCGCCGGGCGTGTTCGTCTGCAATCATTCCGCCATTCGCGGGCCCGTTATGATAACGCTTGATTTCAAACGCCCTCACGCGAACTGGGTAATAAACTGCTCCATGGACAGGACCAAGTGCGAAAGCTACGCCTTCCACGACGTGTTCGCAGGCAACAGCAGAAAGCATAAGCGCTTCTACCGGTTCTTGGCAAAGATAGTCAGGATCGCCCTGCCGCCGATACTCGAAAACGTCGATACCGTCCCCGTGTATCACGACAGGCGCATCATCGAAACGTTTGATCAAAGCGTCCGAAAGCTCGAAAGCGGTAAGGATATCGTCGTATTCGGCGAGTCTCCGAGGCCGTATTCAGAGTACATAAACGAGCTCCAGCGCGGCTTCGTCGGCCTCGGGAAATACTGCTGGACTCATTCGGGCAAAAAGCTGAAATTCTACCCAGCCTACGTTGAAAGGAAGAACCGGGTGATCGCCGTCGGCACGCCGATAGAGTACGATCCGGAGCTCCCCGTCAAGGAACAGAGGGAGATCATCTGCAATTATCTGCAGGAGGGCATCGACCGTCTTGCCCGCGGGCTCAAAAAGCATAAGCCCGTGCGCTTTCTGGAGCCGCGCTGGTACGAGGCCTACGGCAAGTACGAGAACGATTTCGAAACGTACTGGCACATGATCGAGAACCCCGAAAAATACCCCGAGGATAATGAACCGTAACGGTATTCAAGGGGGAACGGGTCGCCGAAGGAGCGGATATGAACGGGAATGAAAACAGCCGGAGGGCGCTTATTATAGCCAATCCGGCCGCCGGGAAAAGGGGCATAGAGCAAAAACTCCCCAGGGTAAAAGAGATCTTCGAAGGCAGCGGCTACACCGTCGAAGCCGAGCTGACCTCGTATCCGGGAGAGGCGGAGGAGCTTGCTTTCAATAAAGCCGCCGGGCACGATCTGATCGTCAGCGCGGGCGGCGACGGCACGCTCTATCAGGTAGTGAACGGGCTGATGAAGTCGGGGGCGAGGATCCCCGTCGGGCATATCCCGTGCGGAAGCACCAATGAATTCGCTTCGGCTCACGGTATGCCAAGGCTCATAACGGAGGCCGCAAAGCGCATCGCCTCGGGCGAGGACCGCGCGATAGACGTCGGCGTATTCGGGGACAGGTATTTTCTTGGAACGGCGGCGTTCGGCGCCTTCTCCTGGATGGGCTACTCGACCGATCAGAGCCTTAAGAACAAGCTCGGCTATACCGCCTACGTTATAGAAGGGCTCAAGGGCATCAAAAAGAACGTCCCCCATCACGTCAGGATATCGGCGGACGGCGAAGTGCACGAGGGGGATTACATCTTCGGCGCGGTCTGCGCAACGAAGGAGCTGAGCCGCAGGATAGGCCGCAAAGACCGCGGCGGCGCGCTGGAGCTGCTCCTCGTGAAGGACGTAAAGAGCATTTCCGACGCGGGCTCCATACTCCGCAGCCTTTCGACCGGGAGGTATGAGGATTCCGCGCTGTTTTTCACGTTTGCCGACGATATCGTTATAGAGAACGAAAAGGGGCTCGTCTGGTCGATAGGCGGCGAGAGCTCGGGAGAATTCGATACCGTCAGAGTCGGCTCGCTGAGCGGCGGCCTTTTGATAAGGGGCGCTTCGAAGAGGGGCGCGGAATAGAGATATCGGGTAGGCTCCGGCGCGGGTATTGCGGGCTTTTTTGCCGGAAGGGGCTTAAAGGCTCCTTCGTGAGCGAAAGTACCGCCGAAAAACCCGTAAGGAAACCTCAGGTAGCGAAAATGCAAACCGGAATTGGTGGAGTTTTTTCTTCCGCAACCGCATAATAAAGCCGAAAACAGTTGAAGGGAGTTAAACCATGACCAAAAAAGAACTGAAGGCTCTCCGCCGCCCGTTTTTAAAGGAGCTGTTCCGAAAGAACAAATTCAATCTGTTCATGACCGTCATATCGGCCGTGCTCGGCGCTTGCTCGGCGCTGGTGATCTCCTGGCTGATCAAGGGAGTGATCGATCTTATTGCGGGCTCCGGCCAATACTCCATCGGCACGCTGCTCATTGTATCGGGGGCAAGCTTCGTTATGCTTGTCGCCGCAGGCTGGATCGATCACGTTTTCCTTTCCAAATTCCGCGCAAAAGCGATGAAGCAGTACCGCGAGTACGTCTTCGAACAGCTTTTGAAGAAGGGCATACAGGCGTTCTCGGGCGAAAACTCCTCGCTCTACATTTCCGCGCTGTCCAATGACGTGAACACCATCGAAAGGGATTTCGTAACTCCCCTGCAGAACGTTATAGAGCTGAGCCTCACTTTTATCGGCGCGTTCGCGCTTATGATCTGGTACAGTCCGCTCCTTACGCTGATATCCATCGGCTTCTCCCTGCTGCCGATAGCCGTTTCGATCCTGCTTGGCAATAAGACCGCCGCGGCGGAAAAGAACCTGTCGGATAAGAAGGAAAGCTACACGGGCCTTCTCAAGGACGTGCTCACGGGTTTTCCCGTGATCAAGAGCTTCAAAGCGGAACGTAACATAGCCCGTATGCATGACGGCAGCAATACGGACGTGGCTGCGGCCACGAACAAGCGCACGAAGGCCACCGTCCTCGTATACTACGCCTCGATGATCGCAGGCGGAGTGGTGCAGCTCGGAGTGTTCATCGTTGCCGCGGCGCTCGCGCTTTCCGGCAAAAGCATCACCGGCGGTACCGCGCTGGTATTCGTGCAGCTTTTGAACTACGTCCTTGCGCCCATCCAGAGCCTTCCCACGTTCTATGCCGGCACAAAGGCCTCCTTCGGGCTCATTGACAAGCTGGCGGAAGCTCTCAACAGGAACATACCCGACGAGGGCGAAAGCATACCTTCCGAGCTCAACAGCGGCATTTCGCTCAGCGGCGTCGCTTTTGAATACGAGGAGGGCAAGCCCGTGCTGCGCGGCGTGGATATGGAGCTCAAAGCCGGCGGGTGCTATGCGTTGGTGGGCGGCTCCGGCAGCGGAAAATCCACCATCCTCAACCTTTTGATGGCCTCTTCCGAAAACTATCGGGGCAGTATTGCCTTTGACGGCACGGAGCTGAGGGATATCTCGCCGAGCTCCCTTTACGACCTCGTATCGATGATCCAGCAGAACGTATTCGTATTCAACAGCACCATCCGCGACAACATCACCATGTTCTCCGATTTCCCGAAGGAGGAGGTCGACCGCGCGGCGCGCATGTCCGGATTGTCAAAGCTTATAGAGGAAAAGGGCGAGGATTACCTTTGCGGTGAAAACGGCTCCGGTCTTTCCGGCGGCGAACGCCAGAGGATCTCCATAGCAAGAGCGCTCCTCAGGAAGACGCCCGTACTGCTCGTGGACGAAGCCACCGCAGCGCTCGACAACGAAACGTCGTTCGAGGTGCTGGACGCGATACTGAAGCTTGAAGGCTTCACGCGGGTCATCGTCACCCACGATCTCGACGAAGGCATACTCCGCCGCTGCACGAGCCTGTTCACGCTGAAAAACGGCGAGATAGAAGAACGCGGCGCGTTCGACGAGCTCATGCAGAAGAAGGGCTACTTCTATTCGCTCTACACCGTTTCGCAGTAAAAGCGATAAAAGCCGATTTAAGGCGGTCGTTTTCGGATGCGTCCGCCGCCCGGGCAGATATGAAAAAAGCATGATACGGGATCGTTTCCTGTATCATGCTTTATTTTTTTACTCTGCTCGGGATACGCTTCTCGTAAGCCCTGAAGCGGGCTTTTGTTCGGCGGTCACAGATCGAAGCTGACCTGCTCCGCGTTCTCCTCCTCGATGTAGGGATCGAGCACGAGCACGCGATCCTCGCCGAGGGTGTTGACGTAAATGCTCGCCTCGTAATCGTTGAGCTTATGTATGCGGCAGTCCTGGACCGTGGAAACGAAATTGCCGCAGTCGTCGATATCGTCGATCGTGCAGAAGGGCGTCTTGAAGTGCATGGGTATTACCACGCTGGGACGCAGCGAATTGGCAAATTCGCGCGCGCCCATGTAATCGAGCGTGTACTTGCCGCCGATGGGAACGAGCAGAACGTCCACGAGGCCGATCTCGGCGATCAGCTCGCGGGAGAGCTGGTGCCCGATATCGCCTGCATGAAGTATGCGGATGCCGTCCATCTCAAAGAGGAACATGGTGTTGGTTCCCCGTACAGCCCCCTCCGCGTCGTCGTGGAAGGCGGGGAAGCCGATTATGCGAACGCCCTTGACTTCATATTCGCCGGGCTCGGTGATTATCGTGGGTTCGCCCGCCGCGGCCTCAAGATAATTATGGTCAAAATGCTGATGGCTTACCGTCACGGCGTCGCAGGAGATCCCCGAAACCTTGTAACCGGTCCTGGGATTGCAGGGATCGGTCAGCACTTTCGTGCCGTTCTCATCCGTGAGCAGGAAGCAGGACTGTCCAAACCATTTGATATTCATATTCTTCACTCCGTTTTCTTATATTCGATAATGTTTCGCCGCAGCGAGGCGGCCATCGCGCGCGCAGCGCGTTTAGTTAATACCGGCGTTTTCCTGTGCTTTTTCAGCACCGCGCAGATCTTATTTGCGGCAAGATTGAACGACGCGGGCGAATCCGCCGACAGGCAGAGCCACAAAGCCTTTCTTGCTTCGGGATCCGAGGGTACGGCGCCGCCTTCTTCTCCGGGACGGAGACAGATCCCCAAAAGCGCCGCATGCGCGTATTCGGGCGTATCGCCTGCCGGTATCACGGGGAAGAGCTCCCCTTCGCCGTATCCGGCGCAGTCTTCTGTAAAGGATCCGAGCGCTTCGTCGCTGAGTGTAAAATTGATGAACCCGTCCGCGATCTCAACCGAGGAAAGCAGGCGCAGTTCACCTATCATCGTCTCATCCTTGATATTATATACTCTTTCCTTCGCGATGTCAAGGCCGTATTTCGCGGGCAGGGGAGAGGCTATATCCGCCCTGCCGCCGAAGAACAGCAGATCGCTGCCCTCCGCCGCAGGATAAAGCTCCTTCAGCTTCGGCAATAGAGCAAGCTCGATTTGTGTCCTGACTTTCATTTTCGCTCTGTCAGCCGTTGCTTTCGACCGCTTCGGCGGCTTCGTTAACTTCTGTTTCGACCGCTTCGGCGGCCTCGTTAACTTCGGTTTCGACCGCTTCGGCGGCCTCGTTAACTTCTGTTTCGACCGCTTCGGCGGCTTCGTTAACTTCTGTTTCGACCGCTTCAACGGCTTCGTTCACTTCTGTTTCGACCGCTTCGGCGGCCTCGTTAACTTCTGTTTCGACCGCTTCGGCGGCTTCGTTCGCTTCTGCTTCGATCGTTTCAACGGCTTCGTTCGCTTCTGTTTCGACCGCTTCAACGGCTTCGTCCGCCGCGGCCTCAACGGTCACGGTCGGCTCGGCCTCGGCTTCGGCCGCTGCCGCGGCCTCCGCCGCTTTAGCGGCGTTTTCGCGTTTTTCCCTGTTCTTTTTGCCGCGCTTCTTTTTTGCGGGCTTCTCCGCGGGCTTCTCGGCCTCCTCAGCGGGCTTCTCGGCCTCTTCCGCGGGCTTTTCCGTTTCGGGCTTTGCGGCGGTCTTTTCCGCAGCCTGCGCTTCTGCTCGCGCGGCCTCAACGGTCACGGTCGCGTCAACGGGCGCGGGCTCCTCCTGCGCGGGCTCGTTTTCGGGCGCAGCAGCGGGCTCCGGATCGAGCATGAAAACGTCCGCGTGCGCAGAGTTCCATGCGCGCATGAAAGCGTGATGCTTCGTCAGCGGGAAATCATATGCGAGCCAGCTCCGTTTGCGGCTCAGCAGGCTGTGGCACACGATGAACAGCGCGAGCACAACGGCAAGCCCGGCCAAAATGTAGGGGTAGGGGATGCCCGCCCCGGGCGCTGCGACCGCAAAGAACGCTATTATAATATGCGATATCATCGCGGGGAATACCGAATGGAGCTGCCAGGTGAGCAGGGTATGGATAACGCCGATGAACAGCGCGGCATAGAGAGCCGCCTGCGCCGCGCCCTCGGCTCCGGGGACCCATTTTTCAAAGCGGCCGACGATAAAATACATCGCCGCGGCATACATGGCGGGGCTCAGTATCAGGGCGAGCACGCGGTTCGCCTTGTCGAGGAAGCTGTAAATGATCCCGCGGAACACAGCTTCGAGCACGAGCGGTATCAGCACGATGCAGAACAGCCTGCTGCCGCCGAGTACCAGAGCCTTATAAGTTGTTGAGGCGAATACTTCAAGTCCTCCCGCAAGGGCGGGGAACGAGTGCGATACCGAACGGAGCGTCATGACCGCAAGTATCGAAACGACCGCCGTGAAGGCGAGCCCTATGGGATTGAAAAGGTTGAATCCTCCGCGATCGTGAGGCGCTCTCAGCGTGATGCAGAACAGACAGAGGGCGGCGACCGAAGCAATTATGAAGGAAGTCTTTTCGATATCCGTGAGATTGTCCGTGACCGCTCTGCGGATGCTCTCGTCAACGTATTTCCCGTCTATCTGCGAGCTTTCGGAGGAAAGGCGCTCCTCGGTGAGCGCCCTCGCCTTGTTTTCAAAATTATTCGGCACGATATAAAAAGGGTATGTGAACCCCGCGAAAACGATCAACGCGGCAAGAAGGAATATCAAACGCTTTACGATCTTCATGGCTTTTCCGATCCGCCCCGATGGAGGGCTGTTGAACTCTATAAATCTATGCCCTTAAACGGCATAATTTCACTTACTGCGCATTATATCAATAATTGACATTTTTTTCAAGTATCGTACGCGCTTTCGGTGAGAAAATATAAGCGTAAGCATCACGATACAACAACACGAAAGGATACGATATGAAAAACAGAAAGAACAACAGCGCGCAGCGCCGCCTGCGCGCGGCCGCGTTCCTCAGGAAAAACGGCCTTATTATAGCCGCGGCGCTTTGCCTTGCGGTGCTCGGAGGCTTTTCCGCGCTGATACTCGGCAGCGGCAAAAAGGGCCCGGAAGCCCCCGCGGAAAGCTCGCTCGACGAGCGCCTCGGCGAAGCCGCGAATTCCGCGCGTCCGACGGAGCAGTCCGCGTGGATACCTTTTTTCACGAATAAGCCCGCTAAGCCCTCCGCGACTCCCGCGCCGACGGTCATTCCCGATATCACTCCCGCGCCCTCGGTCTCGCCCGGGCCGACCGAACCGGTCAAATACAATTCGCCCGTCGACGGGCGGCTGATCCGGCCCTACTCCATGGACGGTCTGATCTACTCCAAGACGCTCGATCAATGGATGACGCACTCCGGAGTCGACGTCGCGGCGGTCAAGGGAGCGGAGGTCAGGTCGGTCGCGGCAGGCGCCGTAGAGCGCGTTTATAAGGACGATATGCTCGGCGTGACGGTCGTTATAGATCACGGCGGCTTCAAGACGCTGTACTGCGGCCTTAAGGAGGATCCGCCCGTAAAGGAGAAAGACAAGGTGGAAGCGGGCTCGCTGATAGGCTATGTCGGCAACACCGCGCTTTTCGAGTGCTCGGAGGAGAGCCACCTTCATTTTGAAGTGATTAAGGAAGGCAGGCACGTCGATCCCGAGGCCTTCGTCCTGTTCAAAAAGGACGGGGAATAGGAGGGCCGTACCGTTCCTCCTCCGCCCCCGGGGAGGCAAAAAACAAAACAAATATAAAAAATTCAGCCCCTTGACATTCGTCAAAAAGGGGCTAATATTTATATAGTCAAAATCAGCCGTCCGCCGCGGGCAGATCCCCCGGCGCCGCGGCGAGGTTTATTATTCGGAGGCATTATTATGATGCAGCTTATGGTCATCACCATCGACGAGACCGATGAGTTCCTCGAAACACTCGCAGGCCTCAAGGCGCACGGAATGAACGGCGTCGTTATCCAGTCGACCAGCTTGAAGCACGCGCTCCTCAACAGCACGGTGGACGCCGCGCCCATATTCGGATCGCTTTCAAGGGTGGTCTCGAACGATTTTGAAATGAGCCATACCGCCTTTCTGCTCCTCAGCGACGATCAGGTGGAGCACGCAAAGCGCGTAGTTCGCCGCAATACCAAGGGCCTTGGCAAGAAGGGCGTCATGTTCACAGTCCCGATAACCAGCTTCGAGGGCATAGAAGAGGTATAAAATGTTTTCAACGTTGCTGATGGTGGGCTTCGCCATGGTAGCGGGGCTCGCGCTTACCCGTGTCATGAAGGTATTCAATCTTCCCAACGTCACGGGCTATTTGATCGCCGGCCTTCTCATCGGCCCCAATTTCTGGGAGCTCGTCACGGGAGGTTCCTTCGGCGGCCTGATCTCCGAAGAGGGGCTCAGGAGCTTCAGCGTCATCACCTCCGTTGCGCTCGGCTTCATCGCGTTCTCGATCGGCGGCGAATTCAAGCTCGCCACGATTAAAAAGCTCGGCGGAAAGATAATCGTGATCACCCTCACGCAGGCCCTTACGACGGTCGCTTTCGTCATGGCGGCCATGATGTTCGTTCGCGGCGACTGCGAGAATTACGTTTCGAGGGCGCTGCTTCTGGGCGCTATCGCGGCTGCGACCGCTCCCGCCGCCACGCTTATGGTCGTAAGGCAGTATAAGGCCAAGGGCCCCGTTACGGAGACCCTGCTTCCCGTCGTCGCGTTCGACGATGCGGTCGGCCTCATAATATTCTCCGTCTGCTTCTCCCTGGCGGAGGTCTTCGCGGTAGGCGGATCGGTCACAGCGGAAAAGGTCATTCTCGAGCCCCTGCGCGAGATAGGGCTTTCGCTCGCCGTCGGCGCCGCGCTCGGCGCGCTGCTCGGCTTCATGTGCAGGTTCTTCAAATCGCGCGACAGCCGCCTCATGCTGATGGTCTGCGCCGTATTCCTCGGCGTCGCCCTTTCCGAGCTGCTCGATCTTTCGAGCCTGCTCGTCTGCATGATGGTCGGAGCGGTCTTCGCCAACATGAGGATCGATTCGATACATATCCTCACCCATTGTGAAAAATGGACTCCGCCCTTGTTCATGCTCTTTTTCGTGATATCGGGTGCGGATCTGAAGCTGACCGTTCTGCCCCAGGTGGGGCTTGCCGGCTTCATATACGTTATCGTACGCGCGGCCGGCAAATACACCGGCGCTTTCGTCGGCGCAGCCGCCACCCATTCCGAGCGCACCGTCAGGGATTACCTCGGGCTCACGCTGCTGCCCCAGGCCGGCGTTGCGATAGGTATGGCGCAGATGGTAGCCGCCTCGGCCGATCTTGCCGTGGTATCCGATCAGGTCGTAACGGTGGTGCTTTTTGCCACCCTCATCTACGAGCTCACAGGGCCCATCATCACTAAGGCTGCCCTTGCCGGCGCGGGCGAGATCGATAAGGATATCGGCAGGGAGCGCCGCAAAGCAAAGCGCCTTGCAAAGGGGAAGGACGCCGCATAAGGCATAGTATCCGGCACGCCGGGAAAGGAAACGCCGAAAAATGAGGATCATCAACGGAAAAGCCGCCGACGATATAAGGCAGAGGTTCACCGACGCGTTCATAGATCGCTCGAGCGAATACTATAAGACCGCCGTCAGGGAAACGCGCCTGTGTTCCGACGGGATGTGCTATCTCGGCCGCCTGTGGGTGTGCTTTCGCGAAAGGAACATGATAACCGAGGCGCAGGCCGTTGAGGCGGCGAAGGAGTTCCCGAGGCTCTATATCATGTGGGATCTCAACTCCGCCGACAGGATCACGATCCCCGGCTATTGGAAGTATCCCAAAAGAGCCGTTCTGCAGATAACCTCGAACGAGCTCGAGACCGTGCTTCCCACTCTTCCGGAGGATGCGTACGTATTCGACGAGGATCTCAAAAAAGCCGTCGCATTCACCAACGAAAAGGTCACCAAAGGCCGGTACTGCATCTATTGCGAAAGCAAATGACCTATACGGGCCCGCTGCGCTTCAAAGCGCCGATCCGGGACGGTAAGCATGATACATAAACCAAGTATCATGCTTTTTTTATTTCCCGGGGCGAAAGCTCCCCGAAAGGAGTACGCCGCGCTCACGGGGGCTTTAATTCTCCGGGGCGTATTTTTCCGTCAGCTCCGCGCACCAGTCGGCGTCGGGCGATTCGATCACCGGGAACGCCGCGATCGAGCCGTCGTCGGGAAACATACGGGCGGTCAGGCTGCGGCAGCGCCCCTCCTCGATCCTGACGTACAGCATGAGGCAGGGCGTGCGCCCCTCGCTGTAAACTATGACCGTCGCCCTGCCCTTTTCGGAGCGGAGCAGCCTGTCGTATTCCGAATCGGCCAGCACGGGCAGCTCGATCACGGGCGTCGAGCCGTCCGCGCCGGAAGTATAACGCGCTCCGGTCTCCGGTATGATCACGCATGCGCCGGGGATAGGCTCATCCGTAAACCCGTCGAGCACGCTCACCCGTATGCTCCCGTACCTCACGCGCCTTCCGGAGCAGCCGGAAAGCGCTGACAGCATGATAAAAAACACGGTCGATACAATAAAAAACCTTCTCATACCGGATACTATGCAAAATTACCCGTTCACAATACCCGATTTTATGGTATAATAAACCCAAATACATTGTTTACCGGAGGTTGATATGCGTATCCGTATCGATTATACCAACATGCTCACTCCCGCCGTCGGCGCTTACGGTATTTCTCCCGAGGAGCTTCGGGCGGAGTACGAAAAGGGCAGGGCGGCTTTGGCGTCCCTCAGGGCAAAGCGCGATTCCATCCGCTGGCGCGATCTTCCCTATAACCAGAAGGAGATAGTCGAAAAGATCAACGCCGTCGCAGCGGACGTCCGCGAAAGGGCGGAAAGCTTCGTCGTGCTCGGCATAGGCGGCAGCGCGCTTGGCCCCATAGCCGTTCAGCAGGCGCTGAATCATCCCCGCTGGAACGAGCTTCCAAGGGGCAAGCGAAACGGCCCCAAGCTCTACGTCGAGGATAACGTCGATCCCGAGCGCATGGTGGCCCTGTTCGACGTGATCGATCCCGAAACGACGGTTTTCAACGTGATAACCAAATCCGGCTCCACTTCCGAGACCATGGCGCAGCTCCTTACCGTTATGCGCCTTCTCATCGACCGTTACGGGGAGGAGCATCTTAAAGACCGCCTCATCGCCACGACCGACTGCGAGAAGGGCAACCTCATAGGTATTGCGGAAAAATACGGCCTCACCACCTTCTTCGTTCCGGAGGGAGTCGGCGGAAGGTTCTCCGAAATGTGTCCCGTCGGGCTCCTGCCCGCCGCGGTCTGCGGGATCGATATCGAGGCTATGCTCGGCGGCGCGGCGCTCATGGATGAGCTCTGCGACAGCGACGATATCGAAAAGAACCCCGCGCTCATGTACGCTCTGCTCGAGACCATCGCCATGCGCAAGGGCGCGAACGTCGGAGTGCTCATGCCCTATGCGGATTCGCTGAAGTATTTTGCCGATTGGTACGCGCAGCTCTGGGCGGAATCCCTCGGCAAGAGGAGGGGGGAGGAGCGCTTCGGTCAGACCCCGGTAAAGGCGCTCGGCGTGACCGATCAGCATTCCCAGGTGCAGCTCTATACCGACGGCCCCTTCGATAAGACGATAACCTTCCTCGGCGTTGAAAAATACCGTGCGGAGTTCACCATACCCCACGCCGTCGACGAAAATCCCAACGTCGCGTTCCTCTCCGGCCACACCTTCAACGAGCTTATTTCCGCGGAGCGCGTCGCGACCGAGCATGCCGTCACGGTCTCCGGGCACATGAATAAAACGATCATACTGCCCGAGGTAAACGCCAATACGATAGGTCAGCTCATGATGCTGTTCGAGCTTGCCACCGCCTACGCAGGCGAGCTCCTCGGCATCGACGCATACGATCAGCCCGGCGTTGAGGAGGGCAAGAAGATGACCTACGCTCTGCTCGGCAAGAAGGGCTTCGAGGATAAGCTCCGTGAGATGAAGGAGGATTCCGTCCGCAGGACGGTGTGAGACTGCCTCGGGGCAGGGGATCGACGGCGCAAGCCGTTGGTGGATGAGGGATGCTTCCGATAAACATTGGCTTCCCAAATCTGTATCACTACTGTTACAACGTGCACACTTGCTCGGATATGACTCGCAGGTGCGTTTCCTCGGAGTTGAGTTATCGTGGTTCCCCCCTCGCCGGTCGCAGACGCTCCCGGCGGGGCGCTCGCTAAAATCGTAACACCGTTACCATTTTTAACGCTCTCGCTATCGCGGCGCGATAAGCAAAACCAAAGGTTTTGCGTTGCTCGCATTCGCTCGCTTAACGTGCGTCCTAAAAGCTTGCGTTAGTTCCTTGCTCCCCTGAAAGGGGAGCCAAAAAGGAAAACCTCTCAGTCAGCGCGGGCTTGCGCCCGGCTGCCAGCTCCCCTGAAAGGGGAGCCAATAAGGAAAACCTCTCAGTCAGCGCGGGCTTGCGCCCGGCTGCCAGCTCCCCTGAAAGGGGAGCCAATAAGGAAAACCTCTCAGTCAGCGCGGGC
>JAEEGL010230835.1_pt1 | contig 55752 bp, 43 predicted proteins | sample 9134231 | NCBI WGS metagenome assembly JAEEGL01 (sample SAMN16246548, study PRJNA631951) | gut metagenome | biome: gut microbiome; feature: rumen; material: fiber-attached | host: Bos | place: Iran: Karaj | collected 2018-10
ACCAGAGATGAAAGCTTGGATTCCAGCACTTTTTCTACCTCTTTGATGGTATCGGGACTGGTTCTGTGCATGGCCGCGATACGTTTGGTAACATCAGCCTGTCTGTCAGGGGCAAGTGCAGAAAGGATCATAGCACTCTGAGCCGGAGACATATATGACAGGATAAGGGCAATGGTCTGAGGATGCTCGTCCTGAATAAAGGTAAGTATCTGAGACGGCTCAGTCTTTCTGATAAACTCAAAGGGCTTAACCTGCAGGGAAGCTGTGAGCTTACTGATAACATCCAGAGCCTTGTCCTCACCAAGAGCCTTCTCAAGCAGCTCCTTGGCGTAGGTGATACCGCCCTCTGCAATATACTGCTGGGCAAGGCACACTCCGTAGAACTCCTCAAGTACAGCCTCCTTGATCTGGGAGGTGACACTTCTGGTATTGGCAATCTCAAGGGTGAGCTCTTCAATCTCCTCCTCCTTGAGATGTTTGAATATGGCAGACGATTTCTCGGGCCCTAAGGCTATAAGAAGGATCGCCGCTTTTTGAGTACCGGTAAAGTCCGCCAATACGGGATTAACGGATTCTTCCATGTCCATCATAACTGTATCCTCACTGATGGTCCTAAGGGTACCACTCGCGGTATATCCCTTAGGACGTTTTTTACACTACCTGTTAAAGTCCAAAATCTTCATTGAGCCAGTTCCGAAGGAGTGTGGCAGCAGCCTCAGGATTCTCCTCCACAAATTTCTCAATAAGTCTCTTGGTCTCAGATCCTGTATCCATTTCTATATCTGAAAGCATCTCCTCAGGCTGGGACTCAAGAAGCTGTTCAACAGAAAGCTGCTCCGGCTGTTCCGGCTCCTCCTCTGTCTTCTTGGATGTCCACATACTCCTTACGATTATGAAAGCAAGAAGTCCGAGGATAACCAGTATCAGCACAATCTGAAGAATATCCGTAACGGTAACTGCGCTTCCTGTCCTGTCAAAGAAGACATATTCCGAATAAGCTGCCATAGCAACGTTTTCAGCCTTGATACCTGTGGCCTTGGAGACTACATTGATCATCTCCTCAGGTACATCAAGAGCCAGGGGCTGTACACTGGCAGCCTTGAATTCATCCCAGGTCTGTCCGTCGTGATCGTCAGCCTTATAGTCCTCTTCCTTCATGACAATATAGTTGATGGCCGTAACAGAGATGGATGAATTGTCATAGACAATAGCGCCCGGGACACTGGACTTGGTAGTGATCTTCTCATTGGGAAGATAGTCCCTGGACTCCTCTGTTATGGTAGAGGTTGAATTGGTATTATCCTGGGTTACATAAGTAGTCTCGTCATCTGCATTGGTATCCGTACCGGGAATACCGCTGATGCCGTTGACGTTTTCTGCATTGTAGGTATCCTCATGGCTCAGAACGCCCTGTGTCTGATCTTCTGCAGGTGTATACTGATGATCCACCACTTCCTCATTGGTAAAGTCCATTACAAGGTTACTGGCGACTTCTATGTTGTCATAGAGCTTGGTTCCCAAAAGAACTTTTTTGACCTCTGACTTGACCAGCTGTTCAGCTTTGGCCTTTACAGAGAGCTGCGTTGCTGCAAGACCTGAGGTCGTAGTGTCCTCTCCGCCTGCAAAGAGCATATTACCTTCTGTATCCAGGATCACAATATTGTCGGTGTTCTCATTACCTACTGCAACAGAGACAGCCTTGGCAAGAAAAGCTGCATTCTCCTCATCAAACTTGCCATCCTCGGAAAGCTGCAAAAGGATCCAGGCGGAAGCTTCCTCCTGATTGCCTATAAGTGTCCCGTCGTTGTCAGGGATATTGAGCTGAACATTGGCACTTTTGATGGCTTCGAACTTGGATATGAAGTCCTGTTCAAGCCTGCTCTCCAGATAGAGAACGTATTTTTTCTGCTTGTCTGCTTCTGTGGTTGAAAAGCTGCCGTCCGTAACATTGTCTATGCTGTAGGCATAGGACTGAATGTCATTGGCACCAAGAAGAAGACTTGCCGAGCCCTGATCCTTCTTGAGGACCTTAAACTCCAGCCCGTCGTCCGACATCTTATAATTGACAGAATTGGATTCAAGGAGGTCCCTGATCTGAGATGCCTCCTTAGTAGAATTAGCTGTCGCTAAAATGACGTATTGTGGTTGATTTAAAACAGATATTAAGATAATGATGGTCAGAAGCACCACGGTTCCGGCCCCTATTATAAGGGTCTTTTGCCGGGCGGTGAACTGATTCCACCAATCGAGAATTTTCTGCCATATACCCCTAAGTCTTTCAGGCATAATTCTCCCTCCCCTCTTGTGAAACTAAAAAACAAAACTAATTTATATCTGCATCTGGGTAATTTCCCTGTAGGCTGCAATGGCGCGGTCACGGATTGCTACAGTGTACTGCAGAGTCGTGGACGCCTTCTGAAGTGCTATGGAGAGATCATGTGTATTGTCGGTCTGCCCCAGAGCCCATTTGATCTCCTCATTCTCCGCATCAGACAGATAGGCATTGGTGGTATTGATGTTGTCCACCACAGCAGAAAAGATGCTCTTAAAGGATTCATCATTGCCTGTGGAATCGCCAAGAACATTGTAGACTTTACTGTTGCTTTTTTCTGCCCGCCTGATCACATCCGACTGGACGTTGCGCAGCTGTGCAATATCAAGAGATGCCATTACTTATCCTCCCCAAAGATTATGATGACTGACCAAGCTCCAGCCCCCTGGAAGCAAGGTTCTTACTGGCATTAAACGCAGTTGCATTGGCCTCATAGGACCTGCTGGCATCTATGAGGTTGGTCATCTCAGTGACCGTGTTGACATTTGGATATGTAACATATCCGTTCTCATCCGCATCGGGATGGGATGGGTCATAGACAATATTCATCTGAGTCCAGCTGTCATCCTGAACTCTTGAGACCTTGACGCCTCTCCCTGAATAGTGGTCCATGCGCTCATTGAGGATCCTGGAAAAAGGAGTCTGTGTGCCCTTTTCCGCAAAGGTAACAACCTTCCTCACATAAGGAGAGCCGTCCATGGTCCTTGTGGTATTGGCATTGGCAATGTTCTCGGAGATGATATCCATACGGAATCTCTGAGCGGTCATACCAGATGAATTGATATTGAAGGAATCAAATATACTCATAAGTAGCCTCCTTATCAGGACTTGGTAACTGCGTTCAGATGGTTGAACTCAGTCTTAAGCCCTTCCATAAGCCCCTGATACTTGAGCTGATTGGCAGCCAGCATAACGTTTTCCGTGTCTATGTCCACATTGTTGTAGTCAGTCCTGTAGGAAAAGCCCGAGTAATCATTGACTACCCTTGCTTCAAGATGCCTGTCCTTGAGGTCAGCCACCTTTTTGTCCATGGACTTGTATCTGGAGTGTCCCAGGGCTCTCTCAAGCTCATCCTCGAAATTAAGATCCTGACGCTTATAGCCCGGAGTATCAACATTGGCAATGTTGTTGGAGATTATCTCATTTCTTGTCCAGGACGCATCAGCAGCCTTGTCCAGCACGTTGATATAGTCAAATACATTGCTATTTATCACTACAGACTCCTCCTTTTTACTCTCTTTAATAATAAAATCTTTTTGTGCAAATTACAAGTAAAATATACTTTATATTGTGTTTATACTAAGTTTTTGCCACTAAATCTATGATGCAAAATAGAATGTCGCCAGCTATGCAGAGCAATTTCCTGTTGAATAAAAAAGAAAGGATCTATCCCCTTGATAAATCCTTTCATCCTTTATACATCCATGTCGTACATTAGTCTTATAGTAAAATTATCGGCAGATCACATCTCCTGCTTTAGCTTTTTGATCTCGCCAAAGACCACATCATTGGTGACCTTGATATAGGTACCCTTCATTCCGGAGGATCTCGACTCAATGACTCCGGCGCTCTCAAATTTACGAAGGGCATTTACAATGACGCTTCTGGTGATCCCGACTCTGTCAGCAATCTTGCTGGCAACAAGTACGCCTTCCATTCCGTCCAGCTCATCAAAGATATGTATGATAGCCTGCATCTCTGAAAAAGAAAGAGTTCCTATGGCGGATTTAACCACCGCAAGCTTCCTGCTCTCTTCAGCATTCTCCTCATTTACAGCCCTGAGCATCTCAAGTCCCACCACCGTGGTCCCGTACTCACACAGGATAATGTCGTCGATATCGTAAGGTTTTTCCGTCTTGTAGATAAACAGTGTTCCAAGTCTCTCACCTGCAATCTCTATCGGAGTGATGATAGCCTGGAATCTTGAGAAGTCTATGCCTTCAAAACCAAGGGTCTCCAGATTAACATTCTCCTTGGTTGAAAGTATCGTAAGAAGCCTTTCATTGAGCATAGGATCGATAAAAGAACCTACGCTGCAGGAAAGAAGGTCACTTAGTGAATCCACGTTCCTGCTCTCGCCAATACCCAGGACCTTACCCTTCTTGCTGATAACAAACATATTGGAAGATAAAATATCACAGAGCACTCTGCATATGTCGTTAAAAACCACCTTGCCGGAATTGCTGTTGTGAAGCAGCTTTCCGATCTTTCGGGTCTTGTCCAGTAGTTGCACACTACTCATCAGGTTTCTCCTTTTCCCTGTATTTCCCCATGATGCAGGTGATATGGCTGTTAACGATAAAACGTCAATAAACACACTGCACTATTTGTATCATAGCATAAAAAAATAGGCGCTTCAAACCATGAAGCGCCTACAATTATGAAAAAAAGCTAAAGTTTTCTGAAAACTTTTCTTATCCCTTTTCCTTATCCTCAACATGTCCGCACTCGGGATTGCCACAGGCAAGCTTGTTGTTCTTGGCATACATAAGGCCTCCGCACTTGGGACATTTCTTGGATACAGGTCTCTGCCATGACATAAAGTCACAGTTGGGGTTATCTATACAGCCGTAGAAAATTCGGCCTTTCTTGGTCCTCTTAAGGACAATATCCTTGCCGCACTTAGGACAGCTGACACCGATCTTCTCAAAATAAGGCTTGGTGTTCTTGCACTCAGGAAAGCCCGGGCATGCAAGGAACTTGCCGTGGGGGCCGTATTTGATCACAAGATTGCGGCCGCAGACTTCACATATCTCATCAGTGACTTCATCCTGAACCTGAACCTTCTCAAGTGCTTTTTCAGCAGCTGTCACAGCCTCATTGAGATCAGGATAAAAATTCTCTATTACGGTCTTCCACTTAACATTGCCTTCAGCGATGCCGTCCAGAAGGGCCTCCATATTGGAGGTAAAGTTCACATCCACGATCTGAGGGAAGGCATCCATCATCATCTTGTTGACAGCCTGTCCCAGCTCAGTGATGTAAAGGCTCTTATTCTCCTTGGTGATATAGTGCCTTGCCATGATAGTTGAAATGGTAGGCGCATAGGTACTTGGTCTTCCGATGCCCAGAGCCTCCAGATCATGCACCAAGGATGCCTCGGTGTAATGAGGTGCTGGCTGAGTGAAATGCTGTGCAGACTCAAGATCATCAAAGGTAAGAACCGTATTGGTATCCAGGTTCTTCATGAGAACGTTCTTTTCAATGCGGTCGTCCTCATCGGTATATACATTCAAAAAGCCGTCGAATACGGTCTTGGAAGCAGCTACGGTAAATCTGTGCTCACCTGCGTCAATCTTGACAGAAGTGGTCTCATATCTGGCAGCAGCCATGCGGCTTGCCATAAACCTCCTCCAGATCAGCTGATAGAGTCTGAACTGATCCCTGGAGAGGAAATCCTTGACCATGACAGGCGTCCTGTCTATGTAAGTGGGCCTGATGGCCTCATGGGCATCCTGGATCTTGGTTTCATTCTTTTTAACTGTCGCTCCCTCAGCCAGGTACTCCTGACCGAAGTTGTCCCTGATATATTCATTGGCAGCCTGTACAGCCTCTGCAGAAACTCTGGTGGAGTCTGTTCTCAGATAGGTAATAAGACCTACAGTGCCTTCCTTGCCAAGTTCAATTCCTTCATAGAGCTGCTGCGCCACACGCATGGTCTTCTGTGTGGAGAAGTTAAGTGACTTGGAAGCCTCCTGCTGCAGTGTTGATGTGGTAAAAGGCAGAGGTGCCTTCTTGCTCCTCTCACCCTTTTTGACGTCGCTGACTATATATTTTGCACCCTTAAGCTCCTTGCAGATCTGATCAAGCTCAGCCTTTGAGGAAATGTCCTTCTTTTCATTGCCCTTGCCGTAATAATGGGCAATCAGAGGTTTTTTCTCACCATCTGCCATAAGCTTAACATCAAGGGTCCAGTACTCTGTGGGAATGAATGAATCGATCTCATCCTCCCTGTCAGCAATGATCCTCAGGGCCACAGACTGAACTCTTCCGGCACTTAAGCCTCTCTTTATCTTGGACCAGAGAAGAGGCGATATCTCATATCCCACCATTCTGTCAAGGACACGTCTTGCCTGCTGCGCATCAACCAGATTCATGTCGATATCCCTCGGATGCTTCATGGCTTCCTTGACTGCGTTCTTGGTGATCTCATTAAAGGTAACTCTCTGCACCTTGGCATCAGCTTCGTTAAGCTTAAGCGCTGAGCACAGATGCCAGCTGATTGCCTCGCCCTCGCGGTCCGGGTCAGTTGCAAGATAGATCTTGTCTGCCTTTTTGACCTGCTTACGAAGTTCAGCAAGGACATCACCCTTTCCTCTGATGGTTATATATTTGGGTTCAAAATCGTGCTCTATATCGATACCCATCGTACTTCTGGGAAGATCTCTTACGTGACCGTTACTGGCTGCTACCTCATAGCCTGCTCCCAGAAACTTCTTGATAGCCTTCACTTTGGTGGGTGACTCCACTATAAGAAGTGAGTTTTTTTTCGCTTTAGTATCTTTCTTTACTGCCATATATAAATATTGCCCCTTATAAAAAATTTAAAGCTCACTTTCTTATTAATAAACAAGAATAAAGTATTCGTCAAGCATTTTGCCTACTTCTTCTGTCCTTAAGGTGATGCCTGAGCTTCTCTTCATACATGAGCCTGTCGATGGATTCCATGAATTCCTTAGGCTTTAATCCGCTTTCAAAATCGTATACAGCAGCTCCGCAGCTGATGGAAAGCTCCATCAGAGCCTTATTGCTCCAGTCAAGACAGGATACGGATTCCTTGATGATGCCAACGCGCTTGTTAAGCTCCCCGGAATCAGTGATCCTGGAGATTACACAGAACTCATCACCGCCAAATCTGCCCACAATGTCTCCTGCTTCAAAGGACTCTCTTAGCACATCGGCAATGTTCTCCAGAACCTCATCTCCAACCTTATGACCGAACCTGTCATTGATGCTCTTAAAGAAATCCACATCGATCATAATGGCTGAAAACTGTTTGTCCCTGCTGTCTGATATGGCTTTTCTTAGGGCCATATCTATGCCTCGCCTGTTTACGACTCCCGTCAGGTAATCAAGATTGACATCTCTCTTCTGCACATAGATAAATAACAGAAGGCATGCGATCACTGTAGCAGCATACTCAATGTTCATATTGATGACCATGAGCTGAAGGTATCCGCCAAAAGCAACAATAAGCGGGAACATCATAATAGGCAGCCTGCAGTTGCGGGCAATATTCTCCCTGAAGGTGATCACATACAAAAGCACCATAAGGCACAGAGCTACATGTATAAAGCCCCTGAGCATGTAGAAGCTTCCCCTGAAATATTCCTGTCCCTCATAGTAATAAAACCACTTTAGGTTAAGAAGGGTTGATACTGTCACAAGCACCAGATTGAGGTAGGCATATACCCTCATGGGTACAAGAAAAGCCTGTCTCTTTCTCTTATCAACTGCTGCTGTATAGCAATCTATATAGGACAGAGAAAAGAGAAATCCAAAAGGATCAAAGGCAAACACAAAATATGAGCTGAACATCTGAAGATAGATGCCGTCGCCTCCCTCAAGCTTTCCGACATCTCCTATGGCTGAAACTCCCACCAGAAGTGCCAAAAGTCCTATGAGCTTTAAAAACTCCAGATTGGATCTGGATTTTCTGTCATTCTCCTGAAATAAAAGAAGTAAAAACGTCAAGAACAGCGTATATACATTTAGAACAAGTCCCCCGGTTAACATCTACACAAAATACTCCTCACAATAAAATTCCCCCCAAATTACATCTTACAATGTTTTACTACCTGACAGCTAAAAAATCAAGTCATCGCTTTAAAAGAAAAAAAGTGCATAAGATTAGGTCTCATGCACTTTTTAACGATTATACGTATATAATGCAATTACTTTTTAAGCCATGCGGTCTCTTTTGGTGTCTTCTTTACAAAAGGCATTGCAAGAGCCTGCTTTGCTCCGTTAGGCAGAATATATTTAAGCTTATCCTCAGCCTTTCTCATGGTTGAACAGCCCGGATTATCCCTTGTGAGCTTGATGGCATCAAATTCACAGCGGGTGGTGCAAAGTCCGCAGCCAACGCACTTGTTGGGATCCACGATGCTTGCACCGCAGGAAAGACATCTTGAAGTCTCTTTCTTTACCTGATCCTCTGTAAATACCAGCCTGGTATCACGGAAGGTGAGCTTGCCGTCTTCAGGCTTTCTGACGCCTGCAACCTGACGACCAACGTGGTCATAGTCAGGAACCGTGATATCGTCCTTGTCCAGCTCGATAAAGAAGTTGGGATCACGGCCAATGGTCAGTGAAGAATGAGGCTGAACAAATCTGTGTATGGATTCTGCGCCCTCTCTTCCGCAGGCTATGGCATCAATGGCAAATCTGGGTCCGTAGAACATATCTCCGCCCACAAAGATGTCAGGCACTGTGGTCTGGAAGGTGATCTTATCTGCAACAGGTGCAGGTCCCTTGAACTCTACATTCTCACCCTCAAGAAGGTCTCCCCAGATGGTAGCCTGACCTACTGCAAGGATAACATTGGAACATGCGATCTCCATGGTCTCATTCTCGTCGTACTGAGGATTGAAACGACCGTCTGCATCCTTGACCTGTGTGCACTTCTTGAATACAATTCCCTTTACCTTGCCGTTCTCAGTAAGGATCTCCTTGGGACCCCAGCCGCCTTTAAACTCAATTCCTTCAGATTCGGCAATTTCTATCTCCTCAGGAAGTGCAGGCATGATATCCCTTGTTTCAAGGGAAACCTGGGTGATCTTAGGTGATCCGCAGCGGATTGCAGTGCGGCTTACATCTATCGCAACGTTTCCACCACCGATGACAACAGTATCACCGGCAAGCTTGTAATTCTCATCGTCTATTACGTCATGAAGGATATCTACACCCTTGATAACGCCCTCAGCGTCCTCTCCGGGAACTCCTATTCCTCTGCCGCCCTGACAGCCGATCGCAATGTAAAATGCCTTGTAGCCTTCAGAACGCAGCTGGCTTAATGTAATATCCTTTCCGACCTCAACTCCAAGGCGGATATCAACTCCAAGTTCTCTCAGGACATCTACCTCTGCCTCCACAACATTCTTTTCCATGACGAATGAAGGAATACCGTAGGTTACCATTCCGCCGGGCTTCTTGTTCTTGTCAAAAAGAGTCGGCCGATAGCCCTTAAGAGCCAGGTAATAAGCACAGGAAATACCTGCAGGACCTGCACCGATAATGGCTACCTTCTCATCAAAGCCGGCACCTATCTTGGGAATGACCTTCTTAGGGATATAGCGGGTATCGGACTCAAGGTCTCTCATGGCTACAAACTTCTTTACCTCATCGATGGCAATTGCCTGATCGATTGTACCTCTGGTGCAGGCGTCCTCACAGCGTCTGTTGCATACATGTCCGCAGACAGCAGGAAGCGGATTGTACTTCTTGATAAGAGCAAGAGCCTCCTCATATCTGCCCTGGGCAGCCATCTTAAGGTATCCCTGTACAGGAATATGTGCAGGACAGGCTGTCTTACATGGTGCTGTACCGGTCTTGTGAGTGTTGATGCGGTTTATGTCGCGGTAGTCCTCAGTCCACATATCTTTAGACCACTTCTGCTCTGAAGGAAGCGGCATCTTGGGATAGATAACCTCGCTTCCGTCCTTTTTGCAAAGCTTCTGTCCAAGGGTAGCTGCACCGGCAGGACAAACCTCTACGCAACGTCCACAGGCAACACAGTTCTCCTTGTCAACGTGAGCCACATATGCTGAACGTGACATATTGGGAGTATTAAACAGCTGTGATGTACGAAGGGCATAGCATACGTTGACGTTACAGTTACAGATGGCAAAGATCTTTTTATCTCCGTCGATATTGGTGATCTGGTGAACAAAACCGTTATCCTCAGCCTGCTTGAAGATCTCAAGGGCTTCCTCCTTGGTTATGTAACGTCCGTCCTTCTGAGTCTCTACCACATAATCAGCCATATCTCCTACAGCTATGCACCAGCCTTCAGGGTCATCAGCACAGCCCTGATCAAAGGTCTTTCTTGACCTTCTGCAGGAGCAGGGAGATGCAGCATACTTGCCCTCATAGTAATCAAGCCAGTAAGAGATCTTCTCGATGCCGATGGAGGTATTCTCCATTTCGATAGCCTTCTCTACAGGAATAACGTGCATTCCAACACCGGCGCCGCCCTGAGGCACCATGTGAGTAAGACCCTCAAGAGGGATACGTGTCATCCTCTCAAAGAAAGGACCTCCCTCAGGATGCGCAGCAAGTACCTTGCCGTTCATATTGGAAAACTCTGCAGATCCGGGTACAAACATGGGAAGTACATACTGCTTCTCACGCTGGTGATTCTCATAGTTCCACTCTATGATGCCGTTATAGGCCATCTCATCCAGGTGCTTTTGAAGCTCTTCCCTTGTATATTCAGGGCAAAGAGCCTTGATCTCCTCAAAGGTCTTGGGCTTACGCTTGCCCATCTTGATGGCGATCTCGCACTGTTCATCAGTTACAAGATGATATATTCCCCAGTACTCGGGACTCTCCTTGGTAATCTTCTGTATACCAAGCTTGATCTCCTTGCGGTCAGTAATAAGTGTGACCAGCTTTGCCAGGGGCTCTCTGAAAGGTGCATCCATATCCACTGTTTCAGGAATAACGCCTGCCCTGGGGTCCTCTTTACTGCGGCCGGGGTCCAGGGAATATGGAGTCATAAGATCCTTCATGTCAAATTTGTTCATGTCCATAAAAACGCCCTCTTCTTTCTTGAATTTAGGTTGCTGCAATTTCTTTTATCATGAATTCGTTGCCCTTAAGGAGGTAGGTGTGTTCACTTCCGCAATTTGGACAGATCTTGCCGTGGGCTACAGTCTCATACTCGCTCTGACAGTCCTCACAATATGTGACAGCCGGCAGTGTCTCTATGATGAGCTCAGCTCCGTTCATAAGCTCAGTTCTTGCAGCAGCCCATTTCCAGGCATCTTCCAAAAGAGAAGGTACAACTCCTGAAACCTCTCCAAGCTGAAGGGTTACCGAATGTATCTTTTTGATTTGATTTTCTTTACCGACCTCTGTAAGGTCATCAATTATTCGAAAAACAACTCCTAGTTCATGCATATATAAAACCTCAGTCAGAAAATGCCAGGTGAAAGCAAAGGAAATAAGATAAACCTCCTCCGTTTATCGCCTGGCATCTCTAATCTCATTGCCAAAAATATTTATCTGATGGCTTCCTCGATCTGCTGTGAAAGCCAGTCTGCCCACTCTCCTATACCTTCGCCGGTCTTGGCACAGATAGGGATGATCCTGGCCTTGGGGTTGCGCATAAGGATATATTCCTTGCACTTTTCAAGGTCAAAATCAAAATAAGGGGCCACATCCATCTTGTTGATAAGCACTACATCACAGATAGAGAACATAAGCGGGTACTTAAGGGGCTTGTCATGTCCCTCAGGAACAGACAATATCATGGCATTTTTGGTGCTGCCGGTATCAAACTCGGCCGGGCACACAAGATTGCCTACATTCTCAAGGATTGCAAAATCAACATCAGATACATCAAGCTCCCTGATGCCCTGTCTTGTCATATCAGCATCAAGATGGCACATGCCACCGGTGTGAAGCTGGATTGACTTGACGCCCAGTTCGGCAATGGCCTTGGCGTCAACATCAGAGTCTATATCAGCCTCCATAACGCCTATCCTGTACTTGTCCTTAAGGGTCTCAATAGTCCTCTTAAGGGTAGTTGTCTTACCTGATCCGGGTGAAGACATAAGATTCAGAAGAAAGGTCTTGGAGCTCTTAAGCTCCTGCCTCAGCTTGTCCGCATCCTTGTCATTACTCTCAAATATACTTCTCTTAACTTCTATGACTCTTACATTATCCATTATTTCTCTGCGCGCTCCATCGCAAGCTCAAAGTCTCTTGTTCCTACAAATACCTCGTTGGCATAAGGATTCCTGCCAAGCTTTACGGATCTCTTAATGATCTCTGTCATGCATACAACATTGATGGCGATGGCAAGGATTGCAACAACACCCTGTGCTGTGGGATTAGCTGTGATACCCATGCTCTCGATGATCTGACCGGCCTGTGCTGTCTTGCCTGCTCCTGAGTTATAGAGCTCAATAGCCTTGGCGTAAAGATCCATTGTAGTGATGCCATTGGCTGTTGCTCCGCCGTAAACAGAAGGAAGAGCTGCTGCAAAGCGTGATGAAAGCTGGAATGCAGGAACAACCTGAGCCCACATGCACCAGATTGCCAGTGTGTTGGCACGGTTCTGGATCCATGCACCCTTGTTCCAGAATGCGTTGGCAAAAGTAGGAGCAAGTAAAAGCGCAACACCGCAGTACCATGAGTGTGTAGGAAGGTTGAGGTATGTGTACTCAAAATTCCATACATCGTATGCGAGAATGAACCAGATAGTCATATCAGGCCAGAGCATATCTGACTGATTCCTGTCTTTGGATGTATAAAGGTGGATACAGCCTGTCATGCAGAAGATATTGATAAGACCTGCAAGAGCATTGACAACATTCCACCATCCGCCGTAGATGAATACACCCTCATTGGATGCCCACCATGCACCGGAAAGATCGCCTGTGATCTTAGCAGCTGCAAGAGCTGACTCCATATCGGAAACATTGGCGATCATAATGTTAGCTGCTACAATAAACCAGGGGAACCACTTGAACCATTTCTCTTTACCGATCCCCCATTTATACTTGATCATCATGAAGCCCACGCAGCCTATATCTGCAGCATAGAGCTTGAAGTAATGGAACCATCCGTCCATGAATGCTACGGTAGGGTTAGCCTTGCCTCCGAACATTCCAAGATGAGCAAGAATGAAATAAACAGTAAGTACTGTGGGAATGGCAACAAAAACCAGCATTCCTCCTGCCTTGGTCCTGCGACCGATCTCGTTCATGAGTATAAGACCCACAAACACCAACACCCAGCCAATAAGCTGCATAGATGCATGGCTGCTGTAAAGTTGGAATAACATAAAAAAAACCTCCTCCCGATATTGCATGAAATATAGTAAACAGTGCAATATCATAAAAATTTAATAAAATTATAGCATAATTAACAAGAAAACGCAACTATAACAGTTGCGTTTTTGTTAAAATTGGGGCACTGCAAAGTGATAAAGCGTTTCCTGTCACGAAAAGAGCCTTCTCTTTCTCTCAATCATTTCATCAATGCTGTCCATGTACAGTTTAACATCCTTGACATTGTCACACCGTTCTATCCTGCCGCCCTCATGATACACTCTCTTGGAAACCGTTCCTGTTCCCAGAGCCACAATGGACTGCACCTCTTCATTGATGAGAATGTTGTATATTCCGGCCTTACCCGGCAAAGCATAACCGGTGTTCTCAAAGTTGCCGCTGATATTCTTCTGTCTGTAGAGGTAATATGGCTTAAGCCCCATATCAAGGGCACCGCGCTCAGCGATAGCCGCCATCTGTTCTATATCCGTACCGGGCTCAGTAAAGGCACTCTTAAGCTCTCCCTTAAGCTCTTTCTCCCTCATGGCCTCATAGAGACGTGACCCCCTCTTTATAGCAAGGCAGTGCACCGTCAGATCATCAGGAGAGAGCTTTTTGATCTCTTCGATGGTATGTCGGACATCCTCACTGTTCTCTCCCGGGAGTCCTAAGATTATATCCATATTGATATTATCAAAGCCCTCTTCCCTGGCCATATGAAAGGCCTCTATGACCTGGGATACGCTGTGCCTTCTTCCGATAAGGCGAAGGGTCTCATCGCTCATGGACTGCGGATTGACGGAGATCCTGTCAACCCCCATCTCCTTCATGGCCCTTAGCTTTTCCACAGTTATGGAATCAGGGCGTCCGGATTCAACAGTAAATTCCTTGACAGCGCTAAAATCAAGCCTGTCCCGAAGATAACCGATAAGTCTTCTTATCTGGTGCGGCTCTAAAGTGGTGGGAGTTCCGCCTCCTATGTATACGGTATCAAGGGTTCTGCCCTTAAAAGCATCTGCCACATAATCAATTTCTTTTTCAAGGCAGGTGATATAATCATCCACCAGCTTGCTGTAAGCACCTATGGGATAAGATGTGAAAGAACAGTACAGACAGGTAGTGGGGCAAAAAGGAATACCCAGATAAAGACTGTAACCGTTCATATAATCTATACTGCTGAGGATCTCTTTTTCTCTTTTGGCTATATCTATGCTGACATCTATCTTGTCATCGCTGACAAGATAGGTATCCTTCATAAATGAGCGTATCTCTTCATCACTCTTTTCCTCTTCCAGAAGATTCATGGCGATCCTTGTGGGTCTTATCCCGGTAAGGTCTCCCCAGGGAAGGAGCTTTCCTGTCTTTTTACTAAGATCCAGGTAGATCTCCTTTTTAAGCTCATTTTTGGTCTTGTTCACATCAATAACGGATATCTCATCCGAAGGTGAAATATCCGTCTCTTTTTCCGGCACTAAGCCTTTTTCTCCTACAATCACCCTTACCTCATCCCCGGGGTAAAAGGCCTTGTAGAGAGAATGAATATCATATTGAAATCTGTCTTCTTTAATATAAATTACCTGCATAATACCTAAACTATAAATGGATTGTACATTTTTTCATGGCCTATGGTTGTAACTTCGCCGTGTCCCGGATATACATAGGTGTCCTCCGGAAGGCAAAAGAGCTTTTCCTTGACGGAACGTATAAGCTCACTGGTGGAGCCTGTGGGAAAATCCGTCCTGCCTATGGATTCCTCAAAGAGAGTATCGCCGCTGATAAGAATGCCATCCTCTTCAAAATAATAACAGCACCCTCCGCTGGTATGTCCCGGAGTCTTGATAACCCTGCAGGTCAGCCCTGCTGCTACGATCTCATCCCCATCCTTAAAAAGCATGTCAGGAGTGACGGAAACATCCATTCCGTAATTATTTCCAAGGTTAAGGAATGGATCCTTGCAGATTGCCTGCTCTTCGCTGAGGCACCCCAGCTTGGCACCGGTACAGGCCATAAGCTCTTTGGCGCCTGAAATGTGGTCAAAATGCCCATGGGTCAAAAGAATTATATCCACAACAATCTTTTTTTCCAGAAGGGCCTCGTAGATCCTCCTGCCCTTGTCAGCAGGGTCAAAAAAGATACAGTGTCTGTTGCCGTCTGCATCTGTCTCGTCTTCTTTGAAGACAAAATAGCAGTTGGTGGCAACCATACCCATTGTAAACATTCCAACCTTAGTGTCAGCCATCAGCCTGTAGTCCTTTCAATGTCAATGACGCTGTCAATCTGTCTTATCTTGTCCACAATCTCGCGGAGCTGATCCCTTGAAGAAACCTGGAAAGAGGTCTCCATGGTGGCAAGACCCTGCTTACTGGTCCTGGTGTTCATGGAAATGATATCAATTCCTTTTTCGGAAAGGGTCCTTGAAACATCAGCAAGAAGCCCGCTTCTGTTGTTGGCAAAGATCTTGATGGTGGCAGCATATTTGCCGCCTGCCTCCGAAGAATCAGCCTGCCATCTGGCCTCGATGAGCCTGGTCCTGTCCTCTTCCTGCATCTTGACCACATTGATACAGTCTCTTCTGTGGATGGATACCCCTCTTCCTCTGGTGACAAATCCGCAGATATCATCGCCGGGTACGGGGTTACAGCACTTGGAGAATCTGACGGCCACATCGTGGACACCCTTTACTATTATGGCATTATCAGTTCCTGAAACCTGAGGTGTGACATTGGATTCCGCAACAGCAGCAAGCACCTCCTCATCGGTGATGTTTCGCTTATGCTCCTTGTCTCCAAGCTCCAGGATCTTGTTGATGATCTGGCCCTCTTTGAGTCCGCCGTGTCCCACAGCTGCCAGTACAGCATCCCAGTCGTGGAAGCCGTATTTCCTGGTGACTATGGCCTGGAATTCAGGCTTTGCAACAGAGTAATAGTCCATGCCCTTACTCTTGCAGTACTCAATAAGAAGCTCCTTGCCTTTGACAATATTCTCCTCCTTGAGCTCATGCCTGAACCACTGGTTGATCTTGTTCTTGGTGGAGGTGGACTTGGCAATTGAAAGCCAGTCCCGGCTGGGCCCCTTGGAGTTCTGGCTGGTAACGACCTCGATCCTGTCGCCGTTCTGGATCTTGTAATCAATGGGCACAAGCTTGCCGTTTACTTTGGCACCTATCATCTTGTTGCCCACCGCAGAGTGGATGGAGTATGCAAAATCAATAGGTGTAGAACCCGCAGGAAGGTTCTTGACCTCACCTGTAGGCGTAAAGCAGTAGACATCCTCTGAAAAGAGATTAAGATCGCTCTTTAGAAGGCTCATAAACTCCTGGTTATCTGAAAGATCCTGTTGCCACTCAAGGATCTGTCTGAGCCAGATGAGCTTCTCTTCCTCTCCGTTTTCAACCTTGCGGCCGTCGGATGCCTCTTTGTATTTCCAATGGGCAGCAATACCGTATTCAGCCGCCCTGTGCATATCATAAGTTCTGATCTGGATCTCGAAGGGCTGACCCGTCTGTCCTATCAGTGTTGTATGAAGGGACTGGTACATATTGGGCTTGGGCATGGCGATGTAGTCCTTGAATCTGCCGGGAATAGGCTTATAGAGCTCATGGATGACGCCCAGTGCCGCATAACAGTCCTTGACTGTCTCGACTATGATCCTTATGGCAAAGAGGTCATAGATCTGATCCAGTGTCTTGTTCTGGTTGCGCATCTTCTTGTATATGGAAAAGAAATGCTTAACCCTGCCGTTAACCTCTCCCTTGATACCGGCTTCGGTGATATTCTTCCTGACATTGTCGCAGATATCCTCGACGTATCTCTCACGCTCACTCTTGCGTACCGCAACTTTTTCTGCCAGGTCCCTGTATACATCGGGCTTAAGGTATTTAAGGGACAGATCATCCAGCTCAACCTTGATCCTGCTGATACCAAGTCTTCCGGCTATGGGAGAATAGATATCAAGGGTCTCCTGGGCAATCCTCTGCTGTTTCTCAGGAGGCATATGTTCCAGGGTCCTCATGTTATGAAGTCTGTCCGCAAGCTTGATCAGAATGACTCTTATGTCCTTGGCCATGGCCAGGAACATCTTCCTGAGGTTCTGAGCCTGCATATCAAGCTGTTCGGGAGTCTTGCCGGTCTGGTCGGAGGTCAGCTGCAGAGCTGTCAGTTTGGTAACACCGTCAACAAGAAGTGCGACGTCATCACCAAAGCAGCTTTGTATCTCTTCCTTGGTGCAGATGGTATCCTCGACGACATCATGAAGAAGCCCTGCCGCAATGGTCTCTTTGTCCATTTCAAGATCAGCAAGGATTATGGATACACATAAGGGGTGAATAATATAGGGTTCACCTGATTTGCGCAATTGTCCTTCATGGGCTTCAGCCGCCTGTTTGTACGCCTTCTCAATAAGGGTTATATCATCAGAAGGATGATACTTTTTTACTCTGGTGATAAGACCCTCATAAAGAACGTCCGGTGACTGAAACTGAGGAAGGGATTCAATTTTTCCGTCGTCGAATTTCTGAGCCATTAAGCTTTACTTCCCTTCATAGCTAAGAGCTGCATCCAGTCTGTATTTGCTAAGTCTCTCCCTGCCCTTTAAGCCCTTGAGCTCCATAAGGACAAGAATGCCTGCAACTTCGCCGCCAAGCATCTCAACAAGCTTAATCATAGCTTCTATTGTGCCGCCTGTAGCCATGAGATCATCCACAAGAAGGACCTTCTGGCCGGGCTTTATGGCATCCTTATGAAGCTCTAAGGTTGCACTGCCATACTCAAGTTCATAAGTAACCTCTATAGTCTCACAGGGGAGCTTGCCCTTTTTCCTTACAGGAACAAGTCCCTTGCCTCTGTTATAGGCAATAGGTGCACTGAAAATAAATCCTCTTGATTCTGCCCCCAGAACAACATCAAAATCAAGGTCACTGACCAGATCCTGCATCTTGTCAATAGCAAGCTTAAATCCGTCAGGATCCTGCAGAACTGATGTGATATCCCTGAACATGATACCTTTCTCAGGGAAATCGGGAATAGTACGTACGTAATCTTGAAGTTCTTTCATCTTTAACCCTCTCTGCGTTTTATTTTATTGGAAAAACGCTAAAAAATACTTCGACATTTTATTATAGCATATAATTAAAGCCTTTGTGCGCTACATTTTTCTTCAAAAATTAAAAAGAGACAACCAAAAGTTGTCTCTTTGCATTAAGAGCTGGAAAAGGGACTTGAACCCTCGACCTACTGATTACGAATCAGTTGCGCTACCGACTGCGCTATTCCAGCATCTGTCAGTCAGGGCGGATAAGCTCTGTAATAGAGCTTATCCGCTCTGCCACAACTTCTTTATTATAAGGTCAGCTTAAGTAAAATTCAAGGCTTACTTTTTGTCATCAGAAGCCTTTTTGGCTGAGGACTTTCTCGTGGTTGTCTTCTTTGCAGCTGTTTTAGCGGAAGAAGCCTTTGACGTAGTCTTTTTGGTGGTTGATGCCTTGGAAACGCCCTTTATGGCTTCCTCGGAGACAATGCTGAAGATCCTTTCCTCTTCGATCTTTTCGTACTTCTCCTCTATAGCCTTTTCCTGCTCAAGAAGCTCTTTTTCATACTTGAGCTTGAGCTCTCTAAGAAGCCTTTCCTCTTCCTCCTGCTGCTTTTCTTTCAGGGCGGCAAGCTTCTCTTCTTTCTCCTTCTCCTTCTTAAGCTCCTCCTCTTCCTTGATGGCACGGATCTTTTTCTCCTGCTCGGTGTAAGGTGTGAAACTGAAGATTGAAAGAGATACAGGCGCTGTCTTGACTGTGATGGAGTAGCTGCGGCCGTCTATTTCCTTGCGTCTTGCTTCCATCCTGCCTTCGTTGATAAAGCCTGTTCCGCCGTAGCTTACATCATCGGAGTTAAAGATCTCCTGATATCTGCCGTCTGCAGGAACGCCGATCTCATATTCTCTCTCAACGCCCGCCATATTGGCTACAACGATGAGCATCTCATTGTCATTCTCAGTCTTGCGGACAAAGGAAAGCATGCACTCATCTGAAGCAATTACGTTGATCCACTCAAAGCCTGCATCGCTGCCGTCAAGCACATGAAGTGCAGGTCTCTGGTAGTAGAGGTCGTTTAGCTTCTTGATCATGTTCTCAACAAAGACAGACTGATCAACTGTAAGGGCATCCGGTTCCATATACAGGTGCTTCCTGCCGGGATGAACCATCATGAAGCTGATGGCAAGCCGCAGGTTCGCCATCTTCTGCGAGGAGTCGCCGGGCATGCGGTAATACAGGCCCTCTAAGCCCTTCTCCAGATCCTCATGGGTAAAGGCGAGAACAAATCTCTCAGTATAGCTGTATATAAGGCTGAAGGTCACCTCGTCGTGGTGTCCCGCCCTGAAGAGAGGGTCGTTTTCCATGTATGACAGGAAGTCCCTGGTCCAGCCGTTATTCCATTTGTAATCAAAGCCAAGTCCGCCGTCATCGATCTCATCCGTAACATGAGGCCAGCAGGCAGTTTCCTTGGTAAACATCAAAGCTCCCGGGTTGTCCTTGTGGACTACGGTTGTGAGCTGCTTGAGGAATTCAAGAGCCTCAAGGTTCTCATTGCCGCCGTAGATATTTGGAACCCACTCTCCGGGCTTTCTGTCGTAGTCCAGGTAAAGGATCCTGGATATATCCGAAGACCTTATGCCGTCAATATGGAATACTTCGATCCAGAACAATGCATTGGATATGAGGAAGTTGGTCACTTCTTTTCTTCCAAAGTCAAAGATCAGATCTCCGGACTTGGGATGTATGCCAATCCTTGGATCTGCATACTCAAACAGTGCTCTTCCGTCGTAATTGCTGAGCCCGCAGGAGGACTTTGGGAAGAAGGTGGGAACCCAGTCCATGATCACCCGTATACCTGCTTCGTGACAGGCATTGACAAATCTCATGAAATCCTGAGGGTCGCCAAAGTTGTCATCCAGCGCAAAATAGTTCAGGATATGATAGAAATGTCCGGGAACATGCTTCATCACAGGCATGAGCTCAATGGTGTTAAAACCATGATTGGTAACATACTCAAGCACATCACTGGTGATCTCCTCCATAGTGCTCTTGCCCTCATGTCTTCCGGCAAAAGCTTCTAGTGAGATCTCGCAGATGGAAATGGGAGCCTCATCCTTGTTGAGCTTCTTCCTGGCTGATATCCACTTATCATCAGTCCATTTAATGGAATCCATATTGCCTATCACAGAAACTGATCCGTCGTCGCCCCTTGACTTTAATGCAAAGGGGTCAGGTCTTCTGAGGATAAGGCCGCTTCTGGTCTTTATTTCAAACTGATATCCGTCGTTTTCCCCGGCTCCGGGAATGAAGATCTCAAATACGCCGATGGGGTCAAGTCTGTGCATCTGGCATACTCTTCCATCCCAGTCGTTAAAATCTCCTATAACGCTGACTCTGGCAGCTGAAGGAGCCCAAACTGCAAATTCACAGCCCTTTATTCCATTTCTGGTCATAAGATGAGCACCAAGCTTTTCATAGATCCTGAAATGTATGCCACTGCCGAGTTTAATGAAATCCTCTCTGTCCATAAGGGCGTCAAAAGCATAAGGATCATAGACCTTTTTCTCGCTGCCGTCTGCGGCCGTGATAATGTAATGATATTTGAGCTTGTCCACATACGGAACTATGGTCGCATAAAATCCCGCCTCGTCTGCCAGTTCCATGTCATAGCTCTTCTTGCTGTTCTCAATGTAAACCTTCATTGACAGGGCATCCGGGTAAAAGGCCTGTATGAGGTAGCTGCTTCCGACCTTGTGGGCCCCAAGTATCCTGTGGGGATCATCGCCGTCAGAATAGATGATCTCCTCTATTTCCGGCCAATTCATCATTTTATACAATTTGTTATTCACTGTCATACCTCCGCTGTTAAAACAAATATTAATATGTATTTATATCTTACCACAAATATCATGGATAAATAAACCGCTGAGAAGCTTTGGTTCAAACCAGGTGGACTTTGGCGGCATGAGCCTTCCCTGATCCGCAACTGCAAAAAGCTCCGCAATTGAGGTGGGATACATGGAAAAGGCAAGGCACATATCCGAATCCGCCCTTCTTTCAAGCTCAGAAAGTCCTCTTATTCCGCCCACAAAGTCAATTCTTTTATCTGTTCTGGGGTCGCCTATTCCAAGTATGGGAGAAAGTACCTCATTTTGAAGTATGGATACATCAAGTCCCTCCACGGGATCCTCCTTCAAAATCGATGCCCTTGCCTTTAATCTGTACCATTTCCCGCCGGTATACATACCGAATTCCGCCTTATGCGAAGGCTTTACAGCCTCATTTTCTTCAGTCACCTCAAACTTTTCAGAAAGCTTATCTATAAATTCGGATACAGATAGACCGTTAAGATCCCTGACCACCCTGTTGTAGTCCATGATCATAAGCTCGCTGTCCGGGAAAAGAACTGACAGAAAATAGTCAGACTGCTGCTTGCCCTTTAAGGTGCCCTTGCCTTCCTCTCTCATGCGAAGCCCCACCTTGACTGCCGAGGCACATCTGTGATGGCCGTCTGCAATATATACCTCATTGATGTTGGTAAATACACGGCTGATCATGTTGTTCTCATCCTCATCCTCCATGATCCATACCCTGTTCCTGACTCCGCCGTCGGAGACAAAATCATAGACAGGCTCATCCAGGCTCTTTACCTTTTCCACGATCTCACTTATGGTGGCATTTTCCCTGTAGCACAAAAAGATTGGACCCGTCTGGGCCTTGCAGGCATATACATGCTCTATTCTGTCCAGTTCTTTCTCTTCCCTGGTGTTCTCATGCTTTTTGATGATGCCGTTTAAATAGTCATCAATTGATGACAGGGCCACTAATCCTGTCTGAATCCTGCCGTCCATGGTCAGCTCGTATATGTAGTAGCAGTTCTTTTCATCTGTGACAAAATCACCCTTTTCAATTCTCTCTCTAAGGACCTGTCCTGCCTTCTCATAGACTTCCGGTGCATACATGTCGTGATCGGGTTCAAAAAAAGTCTCGGGTCTGTCTATGGCAAGGAAAGAATCAGGATTTAAGGAAACCACTTCCCTGGCCTCCTGCCTGTTGTAGACATCATAGGGAAGCGCTGCTATCCTGGAAACCTTGCTCTTTTCCGGTCTGATTGCTGAAAAAGGTCTTATATCCGCCATTTTTAACCTCCATTTTCAATAGATAAGGAGAGACTTTGCCAGGCAAAATCTCTCCCACTATTGTACTATATTTTCTGATAATTATGCATCTTTTCTAACAACTCTTACTCTGATAACTCCCTCAATACCGGAAAGCTTCTCAATGATCTCGTCTGTAACAGTATCCTCAAGGTCAATGAGGGTGTATGCATAGTCTCCTCTTGACTTGTTGGTCATGTCGGAAATATTCATGCCTGTTCCGCCAAATACAGTGGTGAACTGACTGATCATGTTGGCTACATTCTTATGGAAAATAGCAACTCTGGGGCTGTGGCAGATACCCATGTCACAGTTGGGGAAGTTGACAGAGTTATTGATATTGCCGTTCTCAAGGTAATCCTTAAGCTCAAGAACAGCCTTAACTGCGCAGTTGTCCTCGGACTCCTCTGTGGAAGCTCCAAGATGAGGTATTACGATGCAGCCATCATGGCCTGCAATTACAGTATTGGGGAAGTCTGTTACATACTTCCTGATCTTGCCTGCATTGATGCCAGCAAGAACATCAGCCTCATTGCAGAGGATATCCCTGGCCAGGTTGATGAGGATAACGCCCTTCTTCATCTTGGCTATGGCATCCTTGTTGATCATGCCCTTTGTGGAATCAAGAGCAGGAACGTGGATGGTGATGATATCGCACTTGGAATAAATGTCATCTACATTGGTAACGTGCTTGACATCTGAAGAAAGTCTCCAGGCTGCGTCTATTGAAAGATAAGGATCATAGCCGTATACATCCATACCCAGCTGTCTTGCAGCATTGGCTACTCTGACACCGATGGCGCCAAGTCCGATGATACCAAGCTTTTTGCCAAAGATCTCTGTTCCGGCAAATTTCTTTTTGGACTTCTCTGTAAGCTTGGCGATCTCAGGATCACCGGCGTTGGCCTTGACCCATTCTGTTCCGCCGATGATATCTCTGGATGCGATCAGCATTGCAGCCAGCACCATCTCCTTAACGCCGTTGGCGTTGGCACCGGGAGTATTAAATACAGCGATACCTTTATCTGCACATCTCTCCAGAGGGATGTTGTTAACTCCTGCTCCGGCTCTGGCTATGGCCAGAAGGTTGTCGGAAAACTCCATTTCAAGCATATTGGCACTTCTCACCAGAATGCCCTCTGCATCGTCTACGTTGTCAACTGCCTGATACTGATCGGTAAAATTGTTAAGTCCGATCTTGGCAATAGGATTCAAGCATTTATATTTGTGCATCAGTATATACCCCCTTATGCGTTCTCTTTTTCAAACTTATCCATGAACTCAACCAGCTTCTTAACTCCCTCGATAGGCATCGCATTGTAGATGCTGGCTCTCATTCCGCCTACTGTCCTGTGTCCCTTAAGACTTACAAAGCCCGCTGCGGTTGCCTCAGCGATAAACTTGGCATTGAGCTCATCGGAATCCGTAACAAAAGGAACATTCATAAGTGATCTGTCCTCTGCCCTGACAGTGCCCTTGAACATCTTGCTCTGATCAAGGTAATCATAGAGAACAGCTGCCTTCTCCTGATTCCTCTTCTGCATTTCTGAAAGTCCACCCTGAGCCTTGAGCCACTTGAACACAAGGCCGCACATGTAAATGCTCCAGCAGTTAGGTGTGTTGTATAAAGAGCCGTTGTCGGCCTGAGTCTTCCACTTGAGCATCGTAGGTGTGTATGCAGGAACATCATCTGTGATGAGATCCTCTCTGATTATGCTGATAACAAGGCCTGCAGGTCCTACATTCTTCTGAACGCCGCCGTAGATAACGCCGTATTTGGTCACATCCACAGGCTCTGATAAAAAGCAGGAAGAAACATCAGATACAAGGATCTTGCCCTTGGTGTTGGGAAGAGTCTTGAACTTGGTTCCGTAGATGGTGTTGTTCTCGCAGATGTATACGTAATCAAGGTCATCAGCAATATCAAGATCAGAACAATCCGGAATGTATGAGAAGGTCTTGTCTGCACTTGATGCAAGCTCTACAGCCTCTCCGTACTTCTGAGCTTCCTGATAAGCCTTCTTGGCCCACTGGCCTGTGATGATATAGCCGGCCTTGCCGTTCTTCATAAGGTTAAGAGGAACAGCTGCAAACTGCTGGCTTGCTCCGCCCTGTAAAAAGAGAACCTTATAATTGTCAGGAATATTCATAAGATCTCTGATGTCCTGCTCTGCGGTCTGGATAACATTATCAAAGGTCTTGGAACGGTGGCTCATCTCGTTGATGGACATTCCGCATCCGTTGTAGTCAAGCATCTCTGCTGCAGCCTGTTTCAAAACTTCTTCCGGAAGCACTGCCGGACCAGCTGAAAAATTATATACTCGTGACAATTTAGTACTCCTCCTTTTGAATCAAAATCAACTATAAATTTTATTGTAGTCACGATAAAATTTTTGTCAATAATGTTATTCCATAATTCATGTTATTTTATTTTTTGTTTTGAATTTTTGAGCAAAAGAAAAGAGCCAATTTCAAGAAATCAGCTCTTAAAATATTCGCAGATCAGTAGTACAAAATCACCGGAGTTCCGATCTCCACCACATCCCAAAGTGCCTCAACTGAGCCAAGGGGGCAGTTTATACATCCGTGAGAACCGTCTGATTTGTAAATCTCTTCACCGAATTTTTTGCGCCAGGTGGCATCATGAATACCCACGCCTTTATTGACACCAAGCCAGTAATTAACATAAGAAACATAGTCCACTCCCCTGAGATAGGTGTGGTATCTTTTATTGTAAACCGGATATATTCCGGAGGGAGTTCCTCTGCTTCTGTTTATGTTGCCGGTGACCACAGGCATGTCCATGGATAGTTCTCCGTCAACGTAATAATACAGCATCTGCTTGTCCATATTGACCTCAATATAGGTCTGACCCAGGACATTTTTGGCGTTGTAGGCCTTAGCATTTCTGGAAAGTTCAAAGGCTCTTTCACTTTCAGGCTCTTCACCTTTTAAAAGCTCGGTTTTAAGATAATTGAACTCAGCATTTACATCAAATATAGTGCCATCGCCTCTTTGAGAGCCATTTACAATGACGGTCTCTCCAAGGCCTTTCCTGTAATTATCCAGCATCCAGGAGGTATCATACCTGTCAGTAATGTCCTTAAAAAAAGCATACATTCTGCTCTCACTGATGATGGGCTCATAATCCTTCGTAACAAGGATGCCCTCAACCACACTTAGATCCTCTTTGGCGGGAAAAGAAGTCTCCCGGCCGCCGATTATAAACAGCCCACTGCCGGGTTTCCTGCGGTCCTGCTCCTCACCAAGAGCCTCATTTAAGTCCTTACCGGTGAGTATAAAGTCACAGAACCTGCCTCCGGTGAGGCTTATCACTTCATCTCCCAAATGATAATCAACATTGATGTGCTGAAGCTTGTCCAGATTATGGAAAAGAGCTATCTTATCCTCCGAGCCGCTGCGAAGGTCGAATTCACGATAGCAGTTGTCAAAGGCAGCAAGATCGATAACAGGCTGTCTCTGGCACATGGCGTCGTAGACCCGCTTTGTTATCACATCCCTGTCAGGAACTGAAACAGATGTGTTCTCAAGGCTATAGCCATCAGCAGTTCTAACAATGCTGCATTCAAAATCAGAAGGGTCAATAAAGATCTCCCAGGAAGAAATGATATTATCTACCTTATCCCTGTCTATGGAAATTACAGGATCATATTGCCTGCTGAGATTATCAAAGACATATGCTCCCCAGGCAAAGGAATTTCTGTTATAGAACACTTCCTCCAGGGCCTGTGTGTAGTCAATGCTCATACCGGCATCCTTTGCACTGACAAACAGTCTTGCACCGCTCTTGTCTATTACAGCTATCCCATCATAGGGGTTGTCACCCACAAGCTCCTGATTTACCTCATATACAGTTTTACCGGTACAATACACACCGTTTATCCATGTAAAGCACGGAAATCCCACCATGTAGTACATACCCAGTATCAGGTACAGACCACATAGCAGGATAACCAATGCGACAACACCGATAACAGTGCCTCGCAAAACTCTTTTCATATTGTTATTAAACGCCCCTCACAATACTATGATAAGATCACTTTTTGTCGCCACCCTTAAGATCGGATGCATCAAAGGCCTCGCTTATGGATGCTCCTGCAGGAACCATAGGAAATACCTTGTCATCCTCTTCTATAAGACAATCTAAAAGAACAGGTCTCTTTGAGGCTATTGCCTTTTTAAGGGCAGGAACCACCTCTGACTTTTTGGTGACCCTGATGGCTTCGCAGCCAAGACCCTCTGCCACCTTGCAGTAGTCAACATTGTCCTCAAACACAGTCTGGGAATAGTGCTTCTGATAAAACAAGGTCTGCCACTGTCTTACCATGCCAAGGACATGGTTGTTGATAACAATCTCAATTATGGGCAGATTATACCTTGAAGCCGTAGCCAGCTCATTCATGTTCATTCTGAAGCACCCGTCACCTGCAACATTGACGCAGATTGTGTCAGGATTGGCCACCTGAGCACCTATGCAGGCTCCGAGACCGTATCCCATGGTGCCAAGGCCTCCTGAGGTGAGAAATGTCCTGGGCTTATTGAACTTATAATACTGGGCAGTCCACATCTGATGCTGACCTACATCAGTGGAAATTATCGCATCACCCTTTGTAAGTTTGTAGAGCTCCTCGATGATATAAGGGCAGGTAAGCTTGTCTGTCTCATAGCTTAAGGGGAATTTCTTCTTGTAATCCTCTATCTTTTGGATCCAGTCCGAATGGTCCATCTTTTCAAGTCTGGAGTTAAAGATCTGAAGGACCTCCTTAAGATCTCCCACAACAGACACATTGGTCCTGATATTCTTGTTGATCTCAGCCGCATCAATATCTACCTGAAGAATTTTGGCCTTGGTGGCAAAGGTTCTGGCATTGCCTATAACTCTGTCAGAGAACCTGGCTCCCAGAGTGATAAGAAGGTCGCACTCACTGACTCCGAAGTTGGAGGTCTTGGTACCATGCATACCGATCATACCTGTATAGAGCCTGTGATTGCCGTCAAGAGCGCCCTTCCCCATAAGTGTATCACATACAGGAGCATCTATGGTCTCTGCAAACTTTTGAAGCTCTCCGGAAGCTCCGGAAATAACAGCTCCTCCGCCCACATAGATAAAAGGTCTTTTGGCAGCTTTGATAAGCTTAAGTGCAGCCTTAATGTCATCCTCTGTATACTTATGGGCAGGCTCCTCCTCACTTATCTGTACAGGTCTGTAATCGCAGGTAGCTGCTGTTACGTCCTTGGTAATGTCAACGATCACGGGTCCGGGACGTCCGGTCCTTGCGATCTTAAAGGCCTTTCTGATGGTATCAGCAAGAACCTTGACATCCTTGACGATATAGCCATGCTTGGTTATAGGCATTGTTATACCGGCTATATCCACCTCCTGGAAGGTATCTTTGCCAAGCAGAGGCAGATTGACGTTACAGGTTATGGCCACCATGGGAACAGAGTCCATATATGCTGTAGCGATGCCTGTCACAAGGTTTGTGGAACCGGGGCCACTGGTTGCAAGACATACACCAACCTTTCCGGTGGATCTGGCATATCCATCTGCAGCATGAGCTGCTCCCTGCTCGTGGGAAGTAAGAATATGCCTGAAGTGATCCTGCTGTTTATAAAGTTCATCATAAATATTAAGGATTGTTCCGCCCGGATAGCCAAAAACCGTATCTACCCCCTGCTCCTTCAGACATTCAAGAACAATCTGAGATCCTGTAAGAACCATTTTTCCATACTCCTCTAAATATATTTACTAAAGAAATTTCAATTCTTAGGTATTTCCAGTACAGCTCCTCTGTTGCCGCTGGTAACAAGCTCACGGTATCTGGAGAGATATCCTGTTGTAACCTTGGGCTCTCTGGGCTGCCACTTAGCTCTTCTTGCTGCCAGCTCCTCATCTGAAACCTTAACATTCAGAGAGTTGTTTGGTATATCAATGCTGATGATATCGCCCTCCTCCACAAGCGCAATAGGTCCGCCAACTGCAGCCTCAGGAGATACATGTCCGATGGAGGCTCCTCTGCTGGCTCCGGAGAATCTTCCGTCTGTGATAAGGGCAACTGTAGATCCCAGTCCTCTTCCTGCGATGGCTGATGTGGGATTGAGCATCTCTCTCATGCCGGGACCGCCTTTAGGCCCTTCATATCTGATGACAACAACGTCTCCCTCAACTATCCTGCCTCCAAGAATTGCCTCGATGGCATCCTCCTCGCAGTCAAATACTCTCGCAGGTCCCTCATGTACCATCATCTCTGGAACAACAGCTGACTTCTTGACGATACCTGTATCAGGTGCAAGATTGCCCTTAAGTACTGCAATTCCGCCGGTCTCCATATAAGGATTCTCTATAGGTCTTATGACCTCAGGATTTTTATTGGTAACTCCCTCAAGGTTTTCTTTAATGGTCTTTCCTGTAGCTGTTAAGAGATCTGTATTTAGAAGGTTCTTTTTAACCAGCTCAGACATAACTGCCAGCACGCCGCCTGCCTCATTGAGATCCTCCATGTAGGTTGGGCCTGCAGGAGCAAGATGGCAAAGGTTAGGTGTCCTTGAAGATACCTCGTTGGCAATCTCCATATCAAGCTCAACACCGGCCTCATGGGCAATGGCAGGCAGATGAAGCATTGTATTGGTTGAGCATCCAAGGGCCATATCCATTGTCATGGCATTCATGAAAGCTTCCTTTGTCATGATATCCCTTGGACGGATATCGTTCCTGATGAGGTTCATAACCGCGTAGCCCGCCTGCTTGGCAAGACGGATCCTTGCTGAGTACACTGCGGGGATCGTTCCGTTTCCGGGAAGTCCCATTCCTATTGCCTCTGTAAGACAGTTCATTGAGTTGGCTGTGTACATTCCCGAGCAGGAACCGCAGGTAGGACAGCCCTTCTCCTCATATTCACAGAGCTTCTCCTGTGTCATCTTACCTGCTGAAACGCTTCCAACCGCCTCAAAGAGTGAAGAAAGGGAGGTCTTATGGCCATCTATCCTGCCTGCAAGCATGGGACCGCCTGAAACAAAGACAGTGGGAATGTTGACTCTGGCAGCAGCCATAAGTAGTCCCGGAACATTCTTGTCACAGTTGGGGATGCAGACCATTCCGTCGAAGGCATGGGCCTTGGCCAGACATTCTGTGCTGTCTGCTATAAGGTCTCTGGTAACCAGTGAGTATTTCATGCCGATGTGTCCCATGGCAATTCCGTCACATACAGCAATGGCAGGAACCACAACAGGCATACCGCCTGCCTCAGCCACAGCAAGCTTTACAGCCTCTGTGATCTTGTCCAGGTTCATGTGGCCGGGAACGATCTCATTATAGGAGCTTACGATTCCAACAAGAGGTTTGTTTCTCTCTTCCTCTGTGAATCCAAGTGCGTTGAACAAACTTCTGTGAGGAGCCTGCTGAAGCCCCTTCATAACTCTGTCACTATTCATGGCCATAATTATCTCTCCTTTTATTTGGTATATAGAATAAAATTCTCATTCTCATAGGTAACACGAAGCGTATCAAGATAGTCCCAGTCAATGGAATCATAGCTTTGATAATACTTCCAGAAATCAGGACCCGAGTAATCGGGATCCATCATATTTTTATCTATAATAACACAATCCGCGTCACTTACATCAGTTTTGTCACAGTCGATGTCCCAGCCGAACTTAAGCAGATACTGCTGGTCACAGTCAAGAACTGCAATATTCTGCCTTTTGGGAACATTGGCGATATAAAGGGTTTCATAGATATCATTTTCCCTGCCGCCAAGCTGAGCGCTGAACTCTCCGGAATTGAACCTTATTATGAAAAGAATAAGCGCCGCAGCAACAGGAATGTACACTCCTAATCCGGAGTACCACTTGTCACCCTTTATTGCATACTCCGTCTCCTTGTGAACCTGCTTATCCGAAGACTGCTCCTTCTTTTTATTGTATATGCGGATGGTCACATTGATAAGTCTCTCCACACAGGCACAAAAGCAGAATGTCACAACCGCAGCCCCATAGGTAAATACCCTCAGATACGGAAGCTTGTGCTGAATCACCAGCATCAGGGCTGTAACAATTATATTGGACAGGATCATCAGGTTCATAATGGTCCTGCTGTAGGCAAAATGCCTTATGCACTCATAAATTGAAACGATAACGCTTATCACCACAGCCAGAAAGACCAGCGGCCAAAGCCCCGGAAGTATGTAATTATACAGATTCTGCGCCCATCCCCAGAAGCCGTCCCAAAAGTCCTCAGGTGAAAGACTCTGAATATAGGGCTGATCCAGCATATAGTGAATGCCGGTCATCAGAGCTCTGACAGGGGATCTTAAAAGCACCGTAAAGTGGCTGAGGCCAAACAGGTCACTTCCAGGCGACTTCACCAGAAGGTTGGAACCTATGGCAAGCCAGATCAGCGCGTACAAAGCCGTAGTAACAAGAGCCGCAATGAGTCCCCATACAAAGAATACCCTGAACTTCCTGAAATACAGCGTATCCTCTATTCTGCCCTTTAAGTCCCTTCCCCTGTAGGCGTTGATCAGAAGATAAAGAGCTATGGCAACGCTTATGGGAAAGACAAAATAAATACTGCTTGGTACTGTGTAAAGTCCCAAAACAAAGGCTGCAGAAAGAGAAATATAATGCCTGCCTGCGGTCTCATCCGCGTTACAGATATTGCCAGCAGCATACATGGCAAGAAGAAAGCATGTAACTGACAGCGTATATCCTCTTCCCTGAATACTGTAATCATTGACTACCTGCATGGATGAATAAAGCAGCATGGCAGCAAAAGCAAGGCCGTGGGCATAATATCTTTTGCAGATCCTGTAGACCAGTATAAGGTTAGATAATGCGCACAAGTAGGAAACACCCCTAAGTCCTATGTAGGAGTTGCCGGTGTAGTCCAGTATTGCAGACAGCACCGAATAACCCACGTGATTATTAGGCAGCGGCCAGTGTATCGCCGCATATAACGGTCCTCTGCTGATAAAAGAATAATAGGTATAAAGCTCATCATACTGGGGTGTTATGGCAAACATCCTCCAGAGATAATAGGCTGCCATTCCGATAACAAAAAGCGTTGCCGCCATGGTCTCAGGTTCATGAGGCAGGATATCGTATATTCTTTTTTCGGTTTTATAGGTCAGTGATTCGTTCAACGAGAAGATCTCCCATTTCCTTACATCCAACCTGTTTAAAGTTATCGCCCTGGGACGCACCGAGAAGATCTACTGTTCTGTAGCCATCCTTGAGAACTGAAGTAACTGCTCTCTCAATGGCCTCAGCCTCCTTGTCCAGGTTGAAAGTATATTTGAGCATCATGGCAGCAGAAAGAACTGTTGCTATGGGATTGGCAATATCCTTGCCTGCAATGTCCGGCGCACTGCCGTGGCTGGGCTCGTAAAGGCCAAAGCTTGTGTCATTCAGGGAAGCGCTGGGCAGCATTCCAATGGAGCCGGTGATCATGCTGGCTTCATCTGAGAGGATATCTCCGAACATATTCTCGGTAAGGACCACATCAAACTGTGAAGGATCCCTTACCAGCTGCATTGCGCAGTTGTCCACCAGCATATGTTCCACAGTTACATCCGGATAGTCCTGCGCAACCTCGTTGACAACCTTTCTCCAGAGTCTTGAGGAATCAAGAACATTGGCCTTATCTACACTGATGACGCTCTTTCTGCGCTTTCTCGCTATCTCAAAGGCCTTTATTGCTATGCGCCTTATCTCACTCTCCTTGTAAACAAGTGTATCCGTGGCAGTAAGCTCGCCATCCACCTCTTTGGTAAAACGCTCACCAAAATACAGGCCACCGGTAAGCTCCCTCATGATGAGCATATCAAAGCCCTTCTGTGCCACCTCTTCCTTGAGAGGACAGGCCTTCATAAGTTCAGGATAAAGATATGCCGGGCGAAGATTGGCAAAAAGCCCCAGCGCCTTTCTGATCCCCAAAAGCCCCGCTTCCGGTCTCTTTGAGGGTTCAAGCTTGTACCAGGGTGATGTGGAGGTGTTACCTCCTATAGAACCCATGAGAACCGCATCAGCACTTCTTGCAGCCTCTATGGTCTCCTCTGTAAGCGGAACGCCATAGGCATCAATGGAGCATCCCCCCATTAGCACATCCTTGTAGGTGATCTCGTGGCCATATACTGAAGCCACCTTGTCCAGGACCCTCTTGGCCTGTGTTACGATCTCCGGTCCGATACCGTCACCGGGAATACATGTGATATTCAGTTTCATCCTCTCTCCTCCATATTTGAAAATAAGCCCGATTGGCTATGCCAATCAGGCTTTTACAGACATGAAAAATATTACTTCTTCTTGGAATCAGAAGTATCCTCTGATGTAACAACTGCATCCTCAGGCTTCTCAACCTCTACAATGGCTTCCTTGACCATGGGAATACGGCAGTTCTTGTTGTTACCAAACTCAACAATGACCATGTCGTCATTGATGTCGATGACTGTTCCGATAAATCCACCGGTTGTCCTAACGCTGTCACCTACAGCAAGAGCAGCCAGTACAGCAGCTTTCTGCTTCTGCTCCTTCCTCTGAGGTCTCATAAAGAGAAAATAGAAAACAGCGATAACCGCAGCATAAACAACCACCATTGAGATAATACTTGTGGCACCGCCAGCTGCTTCAGTAGTTAAAAGTAAACCCATAACTTCCTCCATACCTTAAAAATATTAATACACCAGTTCATAATACTAAAATATGGTACGAAATTCAAGTGTACAATATTCATCGTCGTTATCATACACGGTTTTCAGCCCTTGCGCCAGTTTTTGTCTATGCCCTGGTATTCGGTGTTTACGGCAGAATCAAATTCCAGCATACCCTGAAGCTTTTTCTTTTTATAAGCTGCAAACTCGCCCTTTTCAATGGCCTGCCTTATTTCCATCATCATGTGGTTGTAGAAATACAGGTTGTGAAGAACGCAGAGCCTCATGCCCAGCATCTCTCCGGCCTTTAAAAGATGTCTTATGTAGGCCTTGGAGTAGCGTCTGCAGGCGGGACACTGACAGCCCTCTTCAATGGGTGAGTCATCCATCTCATATCTGGCATTCATGATATTGATGTGTCCCCTGTTGGTATAGAGGTGACCATGCCTGCCGTTTCTGGAAGGATATACGCAGTCAAAGAAGTCCACACCTCTTTCTACCGCCTCGAGTATATTGGCCGGGGTTCCCACTCCCATCAGATATGTGGGCTTATTTTCAGGAAGGTAAGGCATTACAGTCTCAATGACGTGGTACATCTCCTCATGAGATTCACCTACGGCAAGACCTCCGATGGCGTAGCCGTCAAGATCCATATCACTTATGACCTTGGCATGCTCTATTCTAATGTCATCAAAGATGGCGCCCTGGTTGATCCCAAAGAGAAGCTGATTGGGATTAACCGTGTAGGGAACTCCGTTGAGCCTTGCCATCTCATTCTTACACCTTGAAAGCCACCTGGTGGTGCGGTCTACAGACATCTGCACATACTCGTGATCAGCCTTGGCCGAGGGGCACTCATCAAAGGCCATGGCTATGGTTGAGCCAAGGTGTGACTGGATCCTCATGCTCTCCTCAGGCCCCATGAACAGCTTGTGGCCGTCAATATGTGAATGGAAATAAACACCCTCTTCTTTGATCTTTCTTGTCTTGGCAAGAGAAAAGACCTGGAATCCTCCCGAATCTGTAAGAATAGGCTTGTTGCAGGACATAAATTTGTGAAGTCCGCCCATTCTGTAGATAAGATCGTCCCCCGGTCTCAGATGCAGATGATACGTATTGGAAAGGACCACCTGCGTGTCAATTCCCTCAAGATCTTCTGTGGATACTCCGCCCTTGATAGCTGCCACTGTGGCAACATTCATAAATACAGGTGTCTGGATCCTGCCGTGAACAGTGTCAAAATCTGCCCTCTTGGCATTACCGTCCTTTTTAATAATCTTATACATAAACTCTTTTATCCATTTCTTAATCTACAAATTTGTTCCAGAACTCTTCGAGGCACAGGCCGTTCTCTGTGATAACAGTAGCCGCATCCTGGCCAACATACCTGAAGTGCCATGGTTCATATTCAATACTGGTAATGTGTTCCTTGCCCTTGGGGTATCTTAGGATAAAGCCATATCTCATGCTGTTGGCCGAAAGCCACTTGCCTGCAGCTGTATCGCCAAAACCCTCATCAAGGGATGTATAGCCGTCAGTGATGATGTCAACAGCAAGACCGATCTGATGCTCAGAGGAGCCCGGAACAGTCACAGCCTGAGAAGCCAGGTTATAGGCCTCCATGTAGGAAAGGCCGCCATCCATATATCTGTCGACTTTGTTGGAGAACAGCATGGTCTGTCTGCCCAGATCCCTGTAGGGTGAGCAGACGATAAGATTGACGCCGTCAGCCCTTGCAGCCTTGAGCATATCAAGGAGAGGTGTTATCACTCTCTCATCACATTTCATGTTGTCGCTGATAGTACCAAGTGTAAACTCGTAGTCATCCGGAATCGGGTGCTGTTTGTTGACCAGCACAAGCTTCCAGTCCTTAGATGAAAAAGAGATATCCTCCTTGGATGCACTTTCAGAAAGAGGCACAAAGGAATCATCTAAAGATACAGCATCGGAGCTTAAAATCTCTGAAACAGAAGCCATGTCATCGATCTCAGCCGCATCGGGATTGACCACTTCATCAGCTTCCTCAAGTACCTGTGAATCAACAGTCTGATCAGCAACAAGCTCAGCTTCGGACTCTGCCACCTCCTCTTGGGAAAGAACCGCAGTAGCCTCACTGTTATCCTCCACAGCCTCAAGATCTGAATCGAAGCTGATGTTTAAAGTCATGGCCGGATATGAAAAACTGCTGCTGAGTGTAAAGAACAGAAGAATGCAGGCCAGCGCGGTAAACCTCTTGGTGTTGACGTATAAATACAGCATCAGGTTATACAGCGTAATGGCACAGACAGCATAAAGCATTCCGAGAAAGGAAAGCCTCTTATGCTTTTTATTAAACGTATCTACTCTGAGGATCACCCTGTTCTTGAAGGCGACCTTCTTTTGTAGAAAATTGACATTCATATCAAAAATCCCCTCTATTTCTGATATTATGGACTATACATAAAATCTCACAGTGTATTATATTACGAAATTGCAAAAAAAACACTAAAATTTTTGTAAAAGGCCGCTATCATTTGCTATACTAGTGAGCAATACAAGTCACCACTGCAAAGGGGGAAAGTTATGTCAGGATCAACATTTGGCAGGAATATCAAAGTCACAACCTGGGGAGAATCCCACGGAAAGGCACTCGGGTGCGTCATCGACGGGTTCCCGGCAGGCATGGAGCTGTCTGAAGATGACATCCAGAAGCTCCTTGACAGAAGAAAGCCCGGCACCTCCCCCGCCACCACCTCCAGAAAGGAGGACGATCTGGTGGAGATACTCTCAGGAGTTTTTGAGGGAAAGACCACAGGCTGCCCCATCTCTCTGATGGTAAAAAACACTTCTCAAAGATCCTCGGATTACAGTGAGATCGCAGGCTACTACCGCCCCGGTCATGCCGACTACTGCTTCGATCAGAAGTACGGCTTCAGAGACTACCGCGGAGGCGGAAGAAGCTCCGGCAGAGAGACAATAGGCCGTGTAGCCGCCGGCGCCCTGTGTGAAAAGCTCCTTTCCCGGATGGGAATCACAGTAGAAGCCTACACCAGGTCCATAGGCTCCGTTGAGATTGACAGCGCTTCTTTACAGGATCTTTCTCTTCGCCTTACAACTCCCACCGCAATGCCTGATGCTGAGGCAGACGCTAAAGCCATGGAGCTGATAGCTTCCTGCAGAGAAAGAAAGGATTCCCTGGGCGGCGTTATCGAGTGCAGGATAAAGGGTGTTCCCGCCGGAATAGGTGACCCCGTCTTTGACAAGCTGGACGCCCTGCTTGCCCACGCTGTAATGTCCATAGGTGCCATAAAGGCAGTAGAGATCGGTGACGGAACAAAAGTTTCAGCCCGCTGTGGCTCCGAGAATAACGACGCCTTTGAGGCGGTTGGCTATAAGACCTACAAAAAGACCAATCATGCCGGCGGAATCCTGGGCGGAATCTCCGATGGCAGCGACATAATTCTAAGGGCCCACGTTAAGCCCACTCCCAGCATAGCCTCAACCCAGGAGACCATCACCAAGGATGGCGAGAACATCTCCATCAACATCAAGGGAAGGCATGACCCGGTGGTAGTGCCAAGGGCCGTGGTAGTGGTGGAGTCCATGTGCGCCATCACTCTTCTTGACCTTATGATCTCCAACATGTCTGCCAAAGCAGAAAACCTGATCTCTTTCTACAGGAGTTAAGTTATCCTTTTTAGAAAATAATAATTAAAATGCCGATTTCAGCTGAAAACGTTGAAATCGGCATTTTGTTTCTTTTTAAATTAACCTTCCAGTTTGTGGAATATGATGCAGTTGGGTCTTGAAACCTGCATCTCAGGTCCGTTCATCACCATGGTTCCTGCATCCATATCAACCGTAAAGAAGGTAAGTGTGTCAGACTCATGGTTAAGTGAAATAAGGTGCTTGTTGTCAGGGAAAAGAGCCGCATCCTTAGGATACTCTCCTGCAATCGGAAGCTGGATCTTCTTGGTAAGAAGTCCTGTCTCCTTGTCCACCTTGAATACAATGACGTTGTTCTCTCCTGCTGTTGAGCTCACAAGATAGTTGTAATCCTCTGAGAATGTCAGAGCACTGCAGGCAACACCGATGAAATCTGACTCATCTGAATTGGAAACCTCCTGGATCTTGTTGAATTCAGGCATTCCGTTCTCCTCATGATACTCATATACGTCAATGGCACATTTCTGCTCAAGACATACATAGAGGAATCTGCCATCCTTGGAAAACTGCATGTGTCTTGGTGAAGACTCCTGGTCACAGTGGATAACATCGACTTCCTTGATCTTGCCGGTGTCATGATTGAGTGAATATATATTGATCCTGTCCATTCCAAGATCTGCTGCAAGCAGGTACTTGTTATCCTTGGACACCTTGATGCACTGAACATGCGGCACATGATTGCGGCCTGCCGCCGTTCCGAGGCCCTTATGGAATCTCTCATCGGTTATCTCACCGATGCTTCCGTCCTCATTAAGTCGAAGAACAGTGACCTTGCCGTCATGATAGCCGGCTGTCACCAGGAAGTTATCAGTCTGATCCTCATTGAGGTAACATCCTCTCATACCATTGATGGAAGCTTCATTAAGGAATTCAAGGCTTCCGTCCTTAAGAATGTGATATGACTCAACTCCTGTATCAGTAATGGAGTAAAGTGTATGGCCGTCATGGGAAATTCCGATATATGAAGAATTGGTGATCTCTACCTTTTGTTTTTCGGTGAGTCTCCCGTTCTTGAGATCAACGTCGTAGATCCTGATTCCGTACTTTGTGCCAAGTCCTGATGTGTAGCTGGATACGTATGCTACATACTTATCTTTTGCAGCCATTTAGCGCCTCCCGTAGCGGGTTCTTAGAAAAACCCTTATTTATCACATTCTATCACAACTAAAACAAACTTTAAATATACCAAAAAAAGTAATTGACACCGTGGTATCTTCAATTAGAATAAAGTAGATTGGTATATTTATTAATAAGGAGAAACATTAAATGGGTAAAGAACTTATAACTCTTGAGCATATATCCAAGTCCTACGACGGACAGCTTATTCTGGATGACTTGAATCTCTCCATCTACGAGAATTCTTTTGTAACCCTGCTGGGTCCCAGTGGCTGCGGCAAGACTACTACTCTGCGCATAATCGGCGGCTTTGAAAAGCCCGATCAGGGACGTGTTGTTTTTGACGGCAAGGATATCACGGATATGGCACCCAACAAGAGGCAGCTCAACACCGTATTCCAGAAGTATGCTCTTTTCACCCATATGAATATAGCCGAGAACATCGCCTTCGGCCTCAAGATCAAAAATAAACCCGAGAGCTATATCAAAGACAAGATAAAATATGCCCTTAAGCTGGTCAATCTTGACGGCTATGAGAAAAGAATGCCCGACTCCCTCTCAGGTGGTCAGCAGCAGCGTATAGCCATTGCAAGAGCCATAGTTAACGAGCCCAAGGTGCTGCTTTTGGATGAGCCTTTGGGCGCACTGGACCTTAAGCTTAGACAGGACATGCAGTATGAGCTTAAAAGGCTCAAGGAAGAGCTGGGTATTACCTTCATCTATGTAACCCATGACCAGGAAGAGGCTCTTACCATGTCTGACCACATTGTGGTAATGAATCAGGGCTACATCCAGCAGGAGGGCACCCCGGAGATGATCTACAACGAGCCTGAGAACGCCTTTGTTGCAGACTTTATCGGCGACAGCAATATCATCCGCTCCACCATGGTCAGAGATGAGCTTGTTGAGATTTTAGGCGCCCGCTTTGCCTGCGTAGATAAGGGCTTCGGCGAGAACAAGCCTGTGGATGTGGTTATCCGTCCCGAGGATGTGGAACTGGTATCTCCCGATAACGGCACGTTAAAGGGAGTTGTTACAGATCTTACCTTCAAGGGTGTTCACTACGAGATGGATGTGGAAGCAGGCGGTTTTGAATGGCTGGTTCACTCCACAAAGCTCTCTGAGGTGGGAACCGAAGTAGGAATAAAGGTTGATCCCTTCAACATACAGATCATGAATGTCCCTGTTTCAGAGGACGAGGAGGCAATAAGTGAAACTGTTTAAAAGAAATAGTACCGCGCACCTTCTGGCATCACCCTATCTTGCCTGGGCGCTCATCTTTATACTGGTTCCCCTGGGTATGGTCATCTACTACGGGCTTACCGACGCCTCAGGCTCTTTTACCTTTGCCAACATATTAATGATCAATGAGCCCGGATACATGAAAGCCCTGTGGCGCTCTATTGAACTGGCCTTTATCAGTACCGTTGTATGCCTGCTTCTGGCCTATCCCCTTGGGATGATACTATCCTCCATGAAGCTTGCAAGGAACACTTACCTGGTAACACTGTTCATCCTGCCCATGTGGATGAACTTCCTTTTAAGAACTCTGACCTGGATGACTCTTCTTGAGGGCAAGGGCGTCATCAACACAGTGCTTGAGTTCCTGCATCTGCCCACTATAAATATCATCAACACATCAGGTGCCATTGTTCTGGGTATGGTGTACAACTTCCTTCCCTTTATGATACTGCCCATTTACAACTCTCTTTCGAGAATTGATGACAACGTAATAAATGCCGCCAGGGATCTTGGCGCAGACTCCTTTCAGACGTTCCTTCGGATCATTTTCCCTCTGTCTGTTCCCGGTGTCATCAGCGGCATTACCATGGTATTTATACCCGCGCTTACAACCTTTGCCATTTCTACCATGCTGGGCGGCTCCAAGATACTGCTTATCGGCAATATCATCGAGCAGCAGTTCACCCAGGTCTACGACTGGCATTTAGGAAGCGGACTTTCCATCGTGCTGATGATCTTCATTCTCATCAACATGATCGTGGAGCAGCTTACCAATACTGAAGGAGGTGTCCTTGGATGAAAAAGATCATTGAGAGACTCTACCTCATACTGATACTGATATTTATGTACGCTCCTATTCTGACCCTGATCGTGCTCTCCTTTAACTCCAGCAAATCCAGAGCCAGATGGGGAGGCTTTACACTGAACTGGTATACAAGGCTCTTTTCCGATGAAGCTGTGGCCTCGGCTCTTTTCAACACCCTGTCCATAGCGGTCCTTGCCACCATTTTCTCCACTATTATTGGAACCGTTACCTGCATCGCCATGATTGGTATCAGTCCCAAGATCAGGAGCTTTATCATGGGCGTCACCAATATTCCCATGATCAACGCGGATATCGTCACCGGTATCTCGCTGATGCTGCTGTTCCGCTTCCTGCACATAGGTTCAGGCTTTAATACTATTCTGCTGGCCCATATCACCTTCAACATACCCTTTGTGATGTTAAGCGTCATGCCGAGGATAAAGAGCCTTAACTTCTATGTCTATGAAGCTGCACTGGATCTTGGTGCCACACCGGTACTGGCCTTTGTAAAGACCATGCTTCCTGACCTTATACCCGGTATCGTATCAGGTGCCCTTATGGCCTTTACCATGTCCCTTGATGACTTTATCATCACTTATTTTACCAAGGGTTCAGGGTTCGAAACCCTGTCAACACTTATCTATAACGAAGTAAAAAGAGGAATTCAGCCTGAAATATACGCTCTTTCTGCTATAATATTCATAGTGGTGCTCACTCTTCTCATGATCATCTACAGAGCGCCCAATACTAAGACCAAGGAGAAATAAGAGGAATTATGAAAAAGAGATTTTTATCTGTTATTTTGCTGTGCGCCATGACACTTGGGTGTCTGTCCGCCTGTGGCTCATCTTCATCAGGAGATGGCAGCAAGCTCTATGTCTACAACTGGGGCGAGTACATCGACGAGGATGTGATAAAACAGTTTGAAGAAGAAACAGGTATACAGGTTGTCTACGACATGTTCGAGACCAATGAGATCATGTATGCCAAGCTTGCCCAGGACACATCCCAGTATGATGTGGTATGTCCTTCTGATTACATGATACAGAAGCTCATAGAAAAAGATATGATCCAGCCACTGAACTTTGATAATATTCCAAATAGCAAGAATATCGGTGAGCAGTACTACAAGACTTCAGAGGATTTCGATCCGGGCAACAAGTACTCTGTGCCCTACTGCTGGGGAACCGTAGGTATTCTTTACAACAAGACCATGGTTGATGATCCTGTGGACAGCTGGGATATCCTCTGGAATGAAAAGTATTCAGGACAGATTCTTATGCAGGACTCTGTAAGAGATGCCTACATGGTAGCACTTATCAAAAATGGCTACTCCCAGAATACAACGGATCCTGCAGAGATTGCCAAAGCCACTGAGGATCTTATCGCCCAGAAGCCCCTTGTACAGGCCTATGTTATAGATCAGGTCCGCGACAAGATGATCGGCGATGAGGCAGCACTTGGTGTAATCTACTCAGGAGAAGCCATCTACACCGCCCGTGAGAACCCTAATCTTGAATATGTTGTTCCCAAGGAAGGCACCAACGTATGGATAGATTCCTGGGTAATAACCAAGGGTTCCAAGAACGTATCCAATGCCGAAAAGTGGATAGACTTCATGTGCAGAGGTGATATCGCCCTCAAGAATTTTGAGTACATCACCTACTCCACTCCCAACACAGAGGCTCAGAAGAACATCGAGGATGAGGACATCAGGAACTCAAAGGTGGCATTCCCTGATCTTTCAACCATGAATGTCGAGGCCTACCAGTATCTTGGTGAGCTGGGCGACAAGCTCTACGCCGACGAATGGATGAAGGTCAAATCCTCCAACTGATCCCGTATTTCAATAAATGAATATTTAACAGCATCAACAAGGGGCTTCGCCCGGATTGATATCCGCAGCGAAAGCCCCATATTTTTATCCATATATAATTTTCTGTTTATCATGGCCAGTTAATGTAAAGCATCAGCATATCAATATTTTATATTCAGATCATTGCCTTTGACAGTTACTAAGGCCTTCGCTCCCATGATAACAGGAAGCATAGGATCAATGTGTCCTATCTCTGCATCCATGATCACAGGGACACCTAAGCCCTTAAGAACATCTGTAACAGCATTGTACTGGTCAACACCCATCATAATCTGCTTCCAGGAAGCAAGAGGTCTGCCAATGATAAATCCCTTAGCGCCTTCAAACCATCCGGCTTCCCGCAGGTTCCAAAGGCTTCTTCTGATAGCCATGGGAGTTAAGTCACAGGCCTCCAGCACCCAGATTATATCAGGATTGTCCGTTTTAAACTCTTTTACCCTGTCAAATCTTGTACCAACCATATTGGAAAGTACATCAAGGCAGCCTCCAAGAAGTATTCCCTCTGCAGAAACAGCAGTGTCTCCAGCCCTTACAAGTTCTCGGTTATCAGGCACAAAGGTAAGCAGCTGTCTGTCAGCATTAAGGTCGTAGGGTGCTCTTAAATATTCCTCTGTGTATTCAGGCTCCTCTTCGCTTTCCGGCTTATTATCCGGTGAGACAAATCTGTTATAGCCCTCAAAAGAACTCTTGCTTCCCTCCAGGATTTCAAAGGAATCCTCCTGAGTGCTGTCCCAGTCCATGGCAAATTCTGAAATACAGGGGCCGTATATCCCCTGTACTCCTGTTATGGTAACCAGCGGAAAGATAAAGTTGGTATTGTCGGAATATCCAAGAAACCACTTTGGCGGGTAATTTTTCAGGTCGTCAAAATCCACATGGGTTATGGTCTCATTCATTAGCTCTCCGCCGCCGGCAGAGATAATGGCGTCTATATCGTCCCTCTTATAAAAGTCAGACAGCTCTTTTGCTGCAAAAACAGGATCCGTAGCCATACCAAGACCGTCTGTGCGAAAAACCGTCTCGCCCTCGATCACTGTATACCCGCGGTCAGTTATATGCCCCTTGGCAAGGGGATACATAAGACTGTAGGGCTCAGTTCCCGGTCCAAAGGAGGGGGCTGTTATGCCTATGGTATCGCCTTTTTTAATGCTCCTGGGTCTTCTGATCATCCTTTAATTCTCCCTTACAGTATCTGCCAGCTTTGAATAGTTCTTCCGATAGTTGCGGTTCATCTTGATGCAGTCAAACATTGAGAGATAATGCCCCTCTCCGTTTCTCATAACAGACATATAGGCAATGCAGCCCTTATCCAGCACCATGGCCACAGCTTCTGCATCCTCTAAGCTCCCGCCCATGCAGTAGGCACCGTCATTGGGGGCAAATACAACATTGACGTTTTTCCTGATATTGTTGTAGATTTCTCCCTCGTTGCTGGGAATCTTAACAGAGGTTCCGATGAGCTGTGCAAAGTCATCCAGGAGCGGCCTCATGTGATTTGCCCTTCTTGAAACCGTCATTATGGCATCTGACTTGTTGTGGATAATGAATTTAACATCAGGTCTCTTGCCGTAAATCTGCTTGTGTATGGTCTTGACTCTCTCAGGAGTGTCCTTGACATTATAGATGATCTCGCCGTTTTCAAGATGAGATGAGAACATCTCCTCAACTCCCTGAGTAACGTCCATCTTGCAGACATCCGTCAGGAAATTGTTGCAGGCAGTCTCCATCATCACAGCCTCATAGATGGCCTCTTTAGAGGTGGAACCAAGACAAAGGGTTCCGTGATTGGACATTATTATGCCGTTAACATCCTTATATTTTTTGAGGGTCCTGGCAACGGAGTCAGCCAGCTGCCTGGTTCCGGGAAGTGCATAGGGTGCTACGGGAATAGTCACGTCATCATCCTCGAAATATGAAAAGATCTTTTTCATACCAAGAGTCCCTGCACAGGAAGCAAAAACCTGGTGGGTATGGACAATGAACTCCGCGTCCTTTCTGACCTTGTAGGCTGCAGCATGAACCATGAGCTCACTGGAGGGCTTAAAGTCGCCCTCATAGGAAAAATCATGTCTGTTTACCAGAACTATCATCTCAGGAGTAAGGTCCTCATACATGATTCCGCTGGGGGTTATGAGAAAATGATCATCATCCACTCTGCTGCTGATATTGCCCCAGGTTCTGACCAGAAGTCCTATCTCATGGAGGTACCTGGAAACGTCTATTATATGCTGTCTTTCTTGTAAATATTGTATTTCGCTCATTTTATCCTCTGATCTGTCCATCACCTGTTATCTCATATTTGTAGGAGGTGAGTTCCATAAGGCCCATGGGCCCTCTGGCGTGGAGCTTCTGTGTGCTGATACCGATCTCTGCTCCAAAGCCGAACTCAAAGCCATCCGTAAATCTTGTGGAGGCGTTGGCATAGACGCAGGCAGCATCAACTCTGTCAAGGAAGCGCTGTGCAGTTTCCTTGTTTTCTGTAACTATGGTCTCTGAATGACCTGTATTGTACCTGTTGATATGGTCAATTGCTTCATCAACATTTTTAACTGTCTTAACTGATATGATAAGGTCAAGATACTCCTTACCAAAGTCCTCTTCTGTGGCAGAAACAGCATCCGGGATAAGGCTCCTGCTCTCATCATCTGCCCTTACCTCTACCTTGTGCTGCTTCATGGCATCCGCAAAAAGAGGAAGAAACTTCTCCTTGATATCCTCGTGGACAATAAGGGATTCTGCAGCATTGCAGACCCCGATTCTCTGAGTCTTGGCATTGATTATAATAGGAATTGCCTTATCAAGGTCAGCATCCCTGTCCACATAGATATGACAGTTGCCGGTTCCGGTCTCGATAACCGGTATTGTAGAGTTCTCCACAACCGCCCTGATAAGTCCCGCACTTCCTCTTGGGATCAGCACATCCACATATCCGTTCATCTTCATGAACTGAGTTGTAACAGATCTGTCTGTATCCTCAATAAGCTGGAGGGCATCTGCAGTTATGCCAAGGCCGGAAAGTGTCTGTCTTATGGTATCTGCTATGGCGATATTACTGTTTATGGCATCGCTTCCACCCTTTAAGATAGCGGCATTGCCGGCCTTAAAGGTCAGCGCAAAGGCATCTGCCGTAACGTTGGGTCTGGATTCGTAGATGATACCGATGACACCAAGAGGCACCCGGACCTTTTTTATCTTAAGGCCATTGGGCCTTTCAAAAGAGTCAGTTACCTTTCCTACAGGGTCCGGAAGCTCAGAAACCTGCCTGAGCCCTTCAGCCATGGCCTGTATCCTGTCAGCGGTAAGGCGAAGCCTGTCCACAAGCCCGGGGTGCATACCATTTTCCTCACCCTTTTTTACATCCTTTTCATTGGCCTTCAGAATAGAATCCGTGTTATTGACAAGGGCGTCTGCAACAGCCAGAAGGGCCCTGTTCTTGTCATCGGTAGATAAGTTCTGCACATCGTACTTGGCACCGGCAGCTCTTTTGCATAATTCCAGTAATTCCATGTCAGTCTCCTATATGTAAAAAACAAAGGTCAATAGTATCAGAATTCCAAAACTTCAGATATTTCGCTCCTTGAGGCCACCATGAGCCTGAAGTCGCCTGAACAGAAGGGAACATCCCCCATATCAACCTCGACTCTAACGGTCTCATAAGCAAGCTCCGGCAGATTGTTCTCATGGGATAAATGTCCCAGAAAAACTCCCTTTATCCTGTCATTTAACAACCTGCACAAAAGCTCTCCGCTCTTTTCATTGGAAAGATGTCCCTTGTCACCCAGTATCCTGGATTTGAGGTAATAAGGATAAGGACCTGTCTGAAGCATCCTTACATCATGATTGGCTTCAAGAAGAAGGGCATCACAGCATGACAGACAGTTAACCGTGTACTCATCGTAGCATCCAAGGTCTGTAGCTACTCCGATCTTCTTGTCGCCACAGTAGACTCTGTAGCCGCAGGGATCAGCAGCATCATGGGATATCCTCATGGGATCTATGGTCAGATCCCCCACCACAACAGGATGATCTGCTGTCACCGGGACAAAAACAGATGGCGGTATCTCATTTTTGGTATCAGCCTTAATGATACCGTCTATAGTTCCTTTAGTTCCATATACAGGAATATGATATTTCTTGACAATAGTGCGGATAGCAGCGATATGGTCGGTATGCTCATGGGTAACAAAGATTGCTCCTATGTCCTCAAGACCAAGGTCAAGGCTCCTAAGTCCCTCCTCGACCTTCTTTTTGCTGCCGCCTGCATCCACCAGAATATGGGTCCTGTCGCTCCCCACATAGGTGCAGTTACCGCTGCTTCCGCTGAATAAACTTGTAAAACGCAAAACTATATTACTCTCCCAACTTTATAACTTTATTTCCAGTAAACCTCTATCTTGTCCCCCTCGTGGATAGCCTGCATGTAATCAGGAGTTGCGCCGTTTAAGGTAGTCACAATGCTCCTGCCGTTCGGCTTTGAAAGATCAAAATCAATGGCATCAAAAATATCCACAAATATGTAGTCAGCCTTCCCATGAAGAGTCACTGCGCTGTTGTTGACGATGATATGAAGATCATGGGCAAGGACATTTTTAACAGAGCCCGCATCAGCACCTGCAGCCTGGGACTTCTCATAGGTACCGTCATCATCAGGCAGATCGTCAAAGGAGATCTGACCGCCTTTGCCTGACCTTAAGTGCTTTTCCTGGTCCATGTTATCAACGGCAGACTGATTGGCCTGACGGACCGCCTCTGCATCAGCATTGGGGAAGTCCTTATAGTAGTCCATGATCACATCTTCCTGATCCTTGAAGTCCACCTTGAAGTTCTCATAGACAGGGGTATTGGCATCGCCCCTCTCGTTGTTGACTATGATCACCGTATCCTCAGTGATCTTGATATCCATCAGCTCTGCAATCTGGGCTGCCGTATTGTAATCCAGAATTTTTACATCATCGCCGCTCTTAATGTTGTAATATCCGCTCTGAGCCTGTCCGTTGACTGTGGCATACTTGGAGGCCTCAACGTTCTTGCCGTTGACGATAATGTTGAACTTGGTCTTAAACTCAGGAATGGTCTCCACCAGTGCCTTGCCGGGAGCACCTGCTGTTGATGGTCTTACATCGATAATATCATTGGCATGGATCTTGGTATGAATATCCGCAGGCTTGCCGTTGAGAGTAATAACTGCAGCTTCACCGGGCTCACCTCTTGAAGTTCTCTCCTTGCCGTTAACAGTATATCTGAGTTCTTCACCTCTCTTGGGGAACAGGTCCTCATTGGGGAATGCAGCCTGCATGGCAGCATCCACAATCTGAAGCTTGCCGTTGTCATAGATCTTGGTCTGGGCTCCGTTAAAGGAAACAAAAATGAAGTTATTGGCTTCTTCATAGTAACTGATACAGATACCCAGAGGTGTAACAAGCAGCGAATCCCTGTCGATACCGTCATTGTTGAGGAAGGTGATGTTCTTCATTACTTCCTCGCCCCTTAAGGCAACACGCTCATCAGGGATATCCATATCCTTGGCAATGGACTTGGTATATCCGGGAACACAGCCGCCGCCGCCCACAACAAATACAGCGCTGACAGGCTTGTCTCCGTTGAGCTTCTTAATCTCTGCAGTGGCCTTTTCAGCCATCTCATCCACCTTGGGCTTGATGATCCTTGCGATCTCCTTGGCTGTTATCACCTTGGTAAGTCCCATGATATCGGTATATTCCACCTTCTCCTGGGAGCTGGCGGCTATCTTGATCTCATCTGCAGTATTGAAATCCACCAGGCAATGCTGGGCAATTATCTCTGTTATATCATCGCCGGCTATAGGCAGCATTCCGTAAGCTGTGATGGTACCGTCATCTGTGATACAGATATCCGATGTACCTGCACCCACATCCACCAGTGCAAGGTTCAGCATTCTGAACTTCTCAGGAATAGCAACCATCATTGCGGCAATAGGCTCCAGTGTCAGATTGGCAACCTTAAGGCCTGCTCTTTCACAGGACTTATAAAGTCCGTCTACACAGTCGTCCGGAAGGAAGGTGGCGATCAGCTCAACACTGACCTTACCAGCGTTATGTCCCTCCAGGTTGGCTATCTGATAACCCTCCAGATAATAGTGCATAACAGAATAACCCACCAGATAGAATTTAAGATCTGAGGTGTTGGCAGCAAGAAACTCCTGATAAGCCTTCTCCACTGCTCCCGAATCCAGATTGTAGATATCCTCATCCGTTATCTCATGCCCGTCGGGATACTCGTATTCATAGGTGGTCCTTACCGTTCTAAGCACACGACCGGCAGCAGCTATACAAACATCAGTCAGATGGATGTCTGTCTGCTGCTCCAGCTTGTTGGTGATCTTCCTGATGGTGGCACCAACCTTGCCGATGTCGTGGATCTGTCCATCTAACATGGCCCTGGTCTCATGCTTCTCAACAGCCTGGGCAATGACGTTAAACTGCTCATCCTTCATATACCCGACTGTTCCAACAACACTCCTTGTTCCGATATCAAGTCCGTATACTACCTTCTGATCCTGCTGTTCCAAAGTTGCCATTGTCTCTCCACTCCCCAAGTTTATTGTCTATCTGAATAAATGACTCTTCTTCGCTATTGCTGTTATCTATCACAAAATCACAATTGTCACGAAACTCCTGCTCCGATAGCTGTCCTGCAAATATGCTGCGTATCTTGTCATCGGAATAACCTCTTGAAGATGAAAGTCTCATGCTGCGCGTCTGTTCATCTGCATAGACATACCAGAGCTCGTCCACAATATCCTTGTATCCGTTTTCTATCAAAAGAGCTGCCTCCACGATCACAAAATCAAAGCGCCCTTCTTTCCTTTCGCTGTCTATAATATTAATAATATATTCATTTACTGCAGGATGCAAAATATTATTGACCTTTTCAAGAAGGGAACTGTCCTTAAAGATCAGCTCAGCCATCTTCTGCCTGTCAATCTCTCCGTCAGAAGAAAGTACTCCTTTTCCAAGGAGCTTCACCAAAGGCTCATAGGCAGGGTATCCCTTTTTCTTGATGTCATTGGCAACATCGTCGGAATAAATGACCATAGCGTTGTAGCAAGCCTCAATATATTTAAGGATGGTGCTCTTACCGGCCCCGACACCTCCCGTGATACCTATAATATTGGTCCTGCCTGTCTTTAATTTACTTTGCTTCATACCAGTCACTTCCTGTGTGGCAGTCCACCTCCAGCGGAACTGAAAGGGATGCCGCTCTCTCCATCTCCTTGACCAGGATGTCCTTTACCGTCTCCTCCTCATCCAGATAAGTCTCTATGACCAGTTCGTCATGGATCTGAAGGATGAGTCTGGACTTAAGGTTCTGCCTCTTTAGCCTGAAAAAGACATTGATCATGGCAATCTTCATTATATCAGCTGCAGTTCCCTGAATAGGTGCGTTCATGGCAACTCTCTCGCCGAACTGCCTCAGGTTGAAGTTAGAGGCCTTGAGCTCCGGTATAGGCCTCCTTCGGCCGAACATGGTGGTGCTGTAGCCCTTGTTTTTGGCATCCTGTATCACGCCGCTCTGGTAGGCCCTGACACCCGGATAAGTATCAAAGTATTTGTCCATATAGTCCTTGGCCTCCGAAACCGATATGGAAAGATCCTGTGACAGGCCAAAAGAACTGATGCCGTAAACAATGCCGAAGTTGACGGCCTTGGCATTCCTCCTCTGAAGGGCCGTGACCTCTTCAAAGGGCACGTGGAAAACCTTGGATGCTGTGATCCTGTGTATATCCGTTCCCTCATGGTAAGCGTTTATAAGACCCTGATCCCCGGACATGTGGGCCAGTATACGAAGCTCTATCTGTGAGTAATCCGCATCGGCAAAAACGCAGCCCTGCCTTGGCACAAAGACCTTTCTAATGAGCCTTCCAAGCTCGGTCCTCATGGGAATGTTCTGAAGGTTGGGCTCTGTGGAGCTGATGCGGCCTGTAGCTGTAATGGTCTGATTAAAGCTGGTATGTATCCTGTCATCATCATCAATGAAAGATGCAAGTCCGTCTGCATAGGTGGACTTAAGCTTGGCAAGACCTCTGTACTCCAGTATATCAGCGACGATCCTGTGGTCAGGAGCAAGCTTTTCCAGCACGTCGGCAGCTGTGGAGTAGCCTGACTTGGTTTTTTTCTCTGCAGGAAGGTGAAGCTTTTCAAAGAGAACCTCCCCCAGCTGCTTTGGTGAGTTTATGTTGAACTCGCAGTCAGCGGCCCTGTAAATATCCTTTTCAAGTTCTGTTATTCTCACCTGAAGCCTGTCGCCGTACTCCTTAAGGGCATCCTTTCTGGCTATGATGCCTTCCCTTTCCATGGCGTACAGGATATAAGAAAGGGGCATCTCGATGTTGTAAAAGAGCTTCTCCATACCGGTCTTTGATAGCCTGGCCCTTATAAGAGGTGCTGACTTATAACACACAAAGGACAATTTGCCCATGTAATCATAAAGCGTACCGGCATCAGCTTCTGAAAGCTTTGTCTTGCCAAATACGTCGCTCATCTTAGGAAGTGTTATTCCAAGATATTCTGAAGATATATCCCAGGGCTCGTAGTCATTCTTGATGGGATTATTGATATAGGCACCGATCAGAACATCAAAGCATCTGAAGACCCCTGAATAAGAATCATCCTCAGTATAACCTTCTGTCCTTGTACTGATCTCACAGGGCGTAAAGAACCTGTAGCTCTCCTTGATGTCAAAGGTACAAAGGCTGGCACTGCAGCTAAGCGCCTCAAGCTTTTTACCCAGGTACTCTCCTGTAACAAAGCCCTCGGCAGGAATGTAATATGCATTGTCATCATCAAAGCAAAGGGCCAGTCCAAGGCATTTCCTGCCTTTTAAGGATGTGCCATTGCCTTCAGTTGCAAAATAATATCCTACAAACTTATCAGGCTTTCCGGAGCAGCAATTAAGAGCCTTGTTAAAAACGTCCTCTGCTTCTCCCAGGGAAGCAGCAACTGAAAGAGCATGCTTAAACCTGGGTATATCAGCCACCTGCCCGCTTGGGGACAGATGCATAAGTGTATCACCTATAAAGGTTATAAGATCCGTATCCGCCTTAGCTTCCAGAACATTATCAAAGGATGCATATTTACGGAAGATCTCTCCCGCCTTTTCTGTCTGCTCTATAACGGCAGGTACAAAGGATGCATCCCGGTCAAAGCTCAGCTCCACCCCCTCATAGTCTCCTGACTCCAAAAGGGTCTTAAGCTTGTAAAAAAAGCCGTAGAGGCCACCCATATGACAGCCATCGGAGTCAGTAAAATCCGGAATGGCATAGTATGCGTCCTTAATCAGTTCTTGTACATTGATGGAAAGCTTTTTATCAGACATATATCCCCCGGGATCAAAGTGCAATTAAAAGTAAGATGGTGACTGCAAAAAGAGCTGCCACCGCAATCTCAAGTCCGTAGCTTAAGAATACTAAAGACCTTCTGGCAGATAGCTTCTTTTTGGACTCTGCAAGAAGATTGTCCAGCTCTCTGCTGAGGTTAAAGGTATTGCCGTCCTCAAGTCTCTGCATACCCACCTTCACCAGAAACTGAATGGTCAGCTCCTCCTTACACTCCGGACATGAATCTATATGCCCCAGAAAATCAGACAGATCCCTGTTATCCAGATCATCGTCGAGAAATTCCGGTATTAACTTTTGTGCTTCAATACAGTTCATCATGATAATTTTCTCAATATGTTGTACTGGGCAAAAGTAAATTTGTATCTATTTCTACAACATATAGGGTACTACAAACAGCCCACATTTACAAGGAAAACCAGCTATCTTTATTGTGAGTCAAACTGTAACGTCCCCATTGACTCACTTCCCCATTGACTCACAAAAAGGACTTCGCCAAAATCTCAGCGAAGTCCTCTTACATTTACCAGAATAATCTTCTGAATATGCTTGCTACTACTTTTACAACTGTTTTTACAACTGTTCTGACTACTTTCACAACCGGTGCAATTATCTCTACAATAGGTGCAGGGTTGTAAGAAGGCTTGTGGGGCTGAGTAGGTTCTGACGGTTCAGAGGGCTCTGACGGCGACGGCTCTACTGCAGGATCCGTGCCCGGCTCATCTGTCCCGGGGGTGATTGCAGGATCCCCGCTTCCGCTTTCGCCTGTTCCGGGGTCATCGCTTCCGCCGGCACCTCCTCCGGGATTTACAGAAGGATCATCACTTCCGCCCTCACCTGAGCCGGGGTCTGTCACTTCATCTATCTCCTCAAGAGAGATATCATCAATAAATACGTCATGCTTTGTGGTGATCCTTACGCCGTCAACAGAGCCCATGGTGATGTTGAACCTGGTCTTGGTGTCTGTGGGATACTCCATCTTGAACTCATGGCTGAAGGTCTTCCACTCATTGTCTATAGCTACAGAGCCTGTGCCGCTGTAGTTGGTCCAGTTGCCCTCAAACTCCTGCATTGCATAGGAGATATTTCTCTCAATACTGGACTTTGCCCTGAAGGAGAGCCTGTAGCTCTTGCCCTCTGTAAGAGTCACACCGTCCTGATTGAGCTGCACATACCATGCATTTTCCACAGAATCTGCCATCGTGTCATATATGGTGATGGCAAAGGCATTGTCGTTGCCGTTCATGCTGTCGATGACGTAATCAGCCTTTACTGTGTCATAGACGTATGGACTAAAGCCTGTGAGTCCCGCTTTGAAGGAACCGTTCTTTATAAGTGCAGCCTCACTTAAGAATATATCATCAAGATAGTAGGTGCCCGGCTTTACGAACAGGATCTGCACATAGGACTCTTCTCTTTCCTTGTCATCTTCGAAAGTGATCTTTCTTGAATATCTCTCATTGTTTACCCCCAATTCAGGTGTATAGGTGACACCTGCCACATCAACTGTTAATCCGTCTGTTGATGCATCTGCTTCTCTTGCTGCCTTAAAGGAAATCTCATACTTACCTTTGACTATAGGAGAAAGATTACTCTGTCTTAAGGTAACTGTCTTATCAGCGGGAACAGTAACCTTTAGCTGCCTCTGGTTCTTTACATTGGTTACGGAAATGTACTGTGCATCCTCTGCATCAAACTCCCAGTAGCCAAGCCTTCCCTCGCCCTGGTCAAAAGAGCCGTTGTAGATATAATTGCCGTCTGGCCTTACCTCTTTTTGTGCTTCATCCTGTGAGGTTTCTCCGGACTTGTGCTTTAAGGATACATTTGAAATTGTCACATCAGCTGTTGAGCCAAGCTTACCCAGGTTAAACTCAAGACAGCCGTTGGGGTCAGTCTTGTCATTCATGGTAAAGCTGTAGGTGTAGCTTGTCTTAGCAGTGCCAAGGTGAACCGTAGTATCCTGCATGTATCTGATCCAGCCTCTGTCAGGTCCCTCAACATCAACTACAATATCTCTTTCCTGACCTGCAAAGGCATCGAAGGTAAGCTCATATTCCCAGCCCTTATACATGGGGATGTTGCCTTCCTTGAGCTGAACGCTGTAGTTCTGGCTGCCTACAGCGGATGGAACAATGTTAATGCTGTTATCACTGATACTGTAAGTACTTGAAGAAGCGTCGATCTCAAGATGAAGCTTCCAGTTGTCGTCATCTGCATCTGCTGCGCCGTCCAAAGCGATCTCTTTTGCAAAGTCACCATTTACAACGAAGTTACCATCAGCATCCGGCTCTCTGTAGGTTACAGGAGCCTTTTCAGGTCTTTTAGCTTCAGCCTCAAGCCTTTCATATTCCTCCTGTGACTTCTGGTAGACTCTCACGTAGTCGATGTCATAGGACTGATCGTTCATGGCCTCATAAACATCATCTGTAGGATAACCTACCCAGCTTCCGCCTACTGCCAGATTGAGAATGATATAAAAGTCCTGATCGAAGGGTGCCGGATATGTTATCTGGTTGTCATCATCTGTTCCTGTATACCAGTCATCGGTTGAGAAAACCTCTGTATCATCCACAAACCAGGTGATCTTACCCGGATCCCAGTCCACTCTGTAAATATGATATTCATCTGCAAGATTGCCCTCTGAGAATCTGTTCTTTCCCTGGTTCTCCTTGTGGCCGGTACCTGCGCTGTATCCATAGTGAATGGTATGATAGGAGGTGGCAAGATTCTGGCCCATAACCTCCATGATGTCGATCTCACCGCACCTGGGCCACTGACCGTAAAGTCCCTCATCGCTGGCCATGAGCCAGAAAGCAGGAAGATATCCCTGACCTTCAGGAACCCTGGCCCTTGCCTCAAAACGGCCATAGGTAAAGTCGTGCTTGTGCTGTGTTGTTATCCTTCCGGAAGTGATCTCGCGCTTTCCTGAACCTGCGCCCTGGGAAGGAGATGCACCGCTCCCTTCAATGACTTTCTTGGTTCCGCCGTACCAGTTCCAGCTTGTGTTATCAAGAACGCTGATCTCAACAGATCTGTCAACATCTGAGGAGGCTGTCATGGAAAACTCGTAGTGATGTCCCTGTTCAAGAGTAAAGCCGGCCTTCTGTATCTGGAAATGCCAGTTATCTGTTCCGGGATTTGTTATCTCGATGAAGGCCTTGCCATCTTCATATGAGACGCTTCCGGCACCATCGGCTGCGGCACCTCCAAACCAGCCCTCATCAGAAGCAAAGCTCTCACTTATGATCACAGGATTCTCTTCATCTGTCGTGTCAGTAAAAGAAACTTCGGAAATCTGTACGTTTGCCGGAACAGCCGTATCTTCAAAGCCATCCTTTATTGCTCCAAAGTTGATCTGCAAGGCCTTGGTATCACCTGTTTCTGCAGAGTAGTCAAATCCGAAGGAAACATCTGTAAGCTTTTTCTCTGTTTCCTCTTCCGGTTCCCCGCTCTCCTTTGTCTCCTCCTGTGTTACATGGGGCATTATCAAAAGAGATCCGTCCCTCACCTCAATATTGCCCTCATCAAGAGCCGTATACCTCTGAAGCTCTGCATTGACCCATCCGGGTTCATGCTGCTCTACATTCCAGTCATCGGTGTTGAGCTCCGTTCCGTCAAACTCATCGGACCATACCAGCGAGTACCCGTCATCCCCCGACGCTGTACTCTCAGTATTTACCGCCAGGGCATTCACAGGTAAAAGACCTGTGGCCAAGGCAACTGTAGTCGCAGCTACCAGCGACTTTCTAAACAAAAGCTTTTTCATCAATACCTCCTACAAATAAATCAGTTTAGTACCATCTGCCATTTATAAAAAAAATATAAACACATCTGTTGTTGACTATACTAATGTTTTTCAGTTCACAGCTATACCATAACCAAAGAAAAAATAACACATTCATGACATATATTAAATTCTCCAGTCACAAATGTGTTATTTTGTGATAATATATACTCCGTCAGGAATTAGATAAAAGCATTCCTCTTCTTGTGGCCTATCCGCTTTGCGAGGTTATTTCGAGCTTAGCGGTAGGCTACGCTGGAAATCGAGATGAGGTTTTATCGAATCCGATTTTCAGTGCGCGTTAATAATCTAGTGCCTGGGATGCCCCACTAGACTCGACAGTACCTCGTCAAGTGGTCACCCATGGCTCGCACTAGGCTCTAAAAAACATCGCCAAGTGCTCTGCTCAAAGTACCGGCCGCCGCAAAGGGCCTGCGAGAGAGGAACTGCTTTTATCTAATTCCTGACTCATTCAAACTCTAGAAATTTACAAATCATATATGAAATATGCTTCAATACATAAGGGCTGGCATTGACCGGGATGAATTTCATGGACCGATGCAGAGGCTTCTGAGACCGCCGGTACTAAATACCTGTTCCTCAAGGTATTAGTACCGCTGCGAGGCGAGGGGAGCGCAAGCGTCCTCAAAGCGGTTCTGAAATTTATCCCGG
>JAEEGL011088603.1_pt1 | contig 55734 bp, 51 predicted proteins | sample 9134231 | NCBI WGS metagenome assembly JAEEGL01 (sample SAMN16246548, study PRJNA631951) | gut metagenome | biome: gut microbiome; feature: rumen; material: fiber-attached | host: Bos | place: Iran: Karaj | collected 2018-10
TTCGAAGTCAGGATAGACGGCAAAGTTACAAATCCGCTTGTAAAGAACATGATTCTGATCAATTACAACGGCAAGGACGTCGACGTAACCACCAGCGGAGTTTTAAAATACAGCTGACAGTTAAGGAAATACGGAAAAGGCCCGTTAACGCCTTAGGCAAATGACGGTCTTTTCTGTTTTATAAAGACATGACAAAAAAAATACCGATTTATTTAACGATTCTTCTCATTCTTGCGGCCGTTGTCGTTACTTTCAACGCGACATACATCGCAGTTACGGAGAAACAGAACGCTAAGCTGAATTCGATCATTTCCGAGTACGGCTTTTACGACGAGCTGCTTACACTTGACAAAACGGTAAGAGGCAACTATATAGGACAGATTGACGATTCCGTGCTGAAATCGTCCATTCTTGAAGGGTATGTAAACGGAATAGGCGACATATATTCCGCATTCCTGACGAAAGACGAATACGAAACGTTTCTCAACGAGCAGGACGGCAGTACCGTCGGCATCGGAGTCAGCGTCATTTACGACAATGAGAACATGGAAATCATATCCGTAATTCCCTCCTCTCCCGCAGATGGAGCAGGGATGCAGCCCGGGGATCTTATCGTGGCAGTCGGCGGCAAACCGATTTCGGATCTCGGCTACTACGGTGCCGTCGATATGATAAAAGGAGACGAAGGAACCGAAGTCAGCATCACATACAGAAGAGACGGCAGGGAAACGACGGTCACATGCGTCAGAAAGCACGTAACTGCGTCTTCGGTGGAATACAGACAACATACGCTCGACGCCTCAATAGGCATCGTACGTATAACCGAGTTCAACACCTCTACCCCTGCGGACGTCAGAAACGCCGTTGAGAAGCTGCGCGAGGCCGGCTGTTCGAAATTCGTCTTCGATCTGCGCAACAACGGCGGCGGAGAACTCAACTCAATAGTTGAAACGCTTGACTTCATTCTTCCGGCCGGACCGATTGTGCACATAAACTTCGCCAACGGCACAAAACAGGATTATAATTCAGACGAAAAAAGCATGAGCGAAAAAATCGCAGTGCTTGTCAACTCGAACACAGCGTCCGCAGCGGAACTGTTCGCCTGCTCTGTGCAGGATTACGCGCATGAGGGAAAAACAGAGGCTTCGATAATCGGCGTAACCACCTACGGCAAGGGCGTGCTTCAGAGCTTTTACACGCTTAAAAACGGAGACGCGTTTAAAATTTCAAGCGGAAGGTACGATCCGCCCTATTCGGAAAACTACGACGGGAAAGGCGTGACGCCCGATATTTTTACCGAACTTTCAGAGCAGGCTAAAAGCATTAATTTCTATAAACTCACCGACGACGTCGACAATCAGATGGCGGCAGCGGTCGATTACTTAAATAAATGATACGGAGAACGACGAAATGACAACCGAACAGACAGTAACAGAAGAAGGACTCAGAAAACTTAAAGAGGAACTCGATTATCTCAAAGTTGAGAAAAGAAAAGAAAACGTTGAAGCAATACGCACCGCTCTTTCATTCGGAGACATCAGTGAAAACAGCGAATATGACGAAGCCAAAAACGAACAGGCAAAAACCGAAAGCAGAATAGTTGAACTTGAAGAGACGATCCGCCGCGTCAAAGTTGTTGCCGACAGCGAGGTCCAGACTGATTACGTCGGCGTAGGCAGCATTGTCAAGGTTTACGATTGCGAGTTTAACGAAGAGATCGAATACACGATAGTCGGCTCCACCGAAGCAAACCCGGCAGAAAACAAGATATCCGATCTTTCCCCAATCGGCAAGGCGCTGATCGGACATATGTCCGGTGATACGGTTGATGCGATTACGCCCGGCGGGACAATCAAACTGAAAATAATGGAAATCGCAAGACACCAGGCGCATAAAGAGGAAAACCATGGAAGACAATAATAACAGTTTGCAGGATATAAACCAACTCGTACAGATCAGGCGCGAAAAGCTCGCCGCGCTTCAGGAAAACGGCAAGGACCCTTTCGCGATTACAAAATACGATGTCACTCATCACACTCGGGAAGTAATCGATAACTTCGATGAGCTTTCGGGCACCGTGGTTTCGGTTGCCGGACGTATGATGTCAAAGCGCATCATGGGCAAAGCTTCATTCTGCAACGTGCAGGACCGTGACGGGAACATTCAGGTTTACGTAGCCCGCGACTGTATCGGCGAGGAACAGTATTCGGATTTTAAAAAAATGGACATAGGTGACATTGTCGGCATACGCGGGACTGTTTTTGCGACCAGAACGGGCGAAAAATCAATCCACGCCGAAAACGTCACCCTACTCTCGAAATCTTTACAGATCCTTCCGGAAAAATACCACGGCCTGACGAATACCGACCTCCGTTACAGACAGAGATACGTCGATCTGATAGTTAATCCGGAAGTCAGGGATACTTTCATAAAGCGCAGCAGAATAATAGCGTCCATTCGTGAATATCTCAACGGAAAAGGTTTCATTGAAGTTGAAACGCCTATGCTCGTTCCCAACGCGGGCGGAGCGGCCGCGCGCCCGTTTGAGACGCACTACAACGCTCTGAACGAGGACGTCAAACTCAGAATTTCGCTTGAGCTTTATTTAAAAAGACTGATTGTCGGAGGACTTGAAAGGGTTTACGAAATAGGACGGGTATTCAGAAACGAAGGGATAGACACGCGCCACAATCCGGAATTTACGATGATGGAACTTTATCAGGCGTATACCGATTATAACGGAATGATGGAACTGACGGAAAATTTATTCCGGTATGTGTCTCGGAAAGTTCTGGGCAAAACTCTGATAAATTACGGTGGAAGGGATATAGATCTCGAAAAACCGTTCGAAAGGATTTCCATGCTTGACGCGGTCAGAAAATACTCCGGAGTGGATTTTAATGAAATTTCCACGCTGGAGCAGGCACGCGAGACGGCGGAAAAGCACGGCGTAGCCTTTGAGGAACGGCACAAAAAAGGAGACATACTCAATCTGTTTTTCGAGACGTTCTGCGAAGACAAGCTGATTCAGCCGACATTCGTGACCGATCATCCGATAGAGATCTCCCCGCTTACAAAGAAAAAGCCGGGTTGTGAAGGATATGTCGAACGTTTTGAACTGTTTATCAACGGCTGGGAGTTCTGCAACGCGTACTCCGAGTTAAACGATCCGCTGGACCAGCGTGAAAGATTTGCCGAGCAGGACCGGCTCGCGGCTGCGGGTGACGCCGAGGCAAATCATACGGACGAGGATTTCCTCAACGCTCTTGAAATTGGAATGCCCCCCACGGGCGGCATCGGTTACGGAATAGACCGTCTGTGCATGCTTCTGACCGACTCGGAGGCTATACGCGACGTTCTTCTCTTCCCGACAATGAAGTCCCTCAAGACCGGGAGCGAATCAAAAGAAGAATCGCCCGAAACGCCGGGAAAGCCCGATGAAACCGCTCCGGTTATCGAGGGTGCTCCGATAATATCATCTGAAAAGCCGGACTTCTCGGACGTGCAGGTCGAACCGTTATTTGAGGATCTCGTCGATTTTGAGACCTTCTCCAGAAGCGATTTCAGAGCTGTAAAGGTTCTTGACTGTGTTGCTGTTCCGAAGAGCAAGAAACTTCTTCAGTTCACGCTTGACGACGGAAGCGGCGCAAACAGAACGATTTTAAGCGGTATTCACGCTTATTACGAACCCGAGGAACTGATTGGGAAAACATGCATTGCGATCACGAATCTGCCTCCGAGGAAGATGATGGGCATCGACTCCTGCGGCATGCTGATCAGTGCGATAAACAAGCGCGGCGAAGACCAAGAACTGCATCTTCTGATGGTCGATCCTCACATTCCGGCGGGCGCAAAACTGTATTAAAGCGCCATAAAAGCCGAATTGCATTAAATACATAATGAAAAGGACACCGATAGACAACCGTCCTCTTCCGGACTATACACGCGGTGAGGAAATCATGAACATGGTAACTCACATTATCGGCGGCGCATTTGGAGTAATCATTCTTATAGCCGGCATTTTGCTGTCTGCTCACAACCGCACCCCGTGGGGCGTCGTTTGCGCGTCTCTTTACGGGATTTCCATGGTCTGGCTGTATACGATAAGCAGCGTCTACCACGGGCTGAAACCCGGACGCGCAAAAAAGGTGCTGCAGGTGCTCGACCACTGCACAATTTACGCGCTGATCGCGGGCACATACCTGCCGGTGCTGCTTGTCGGGATATGCCCGCTTTACCCTGCCCTTGCGTGGATATGTTTCGGAGTTGAGATTGTCATGCTCGCACTTGCAACAACGCTTACCGCAGTTGATCTCAGAAAATTCCGGGCGCTTTCGATGACATGCTATATATGCATGGGCTGGCTGATCATAGTCATAGCGCCGCAGACGATAGAAGCAATAACGGCAAACGGTTTTTTATGGCTCCTCGCAGGCGGGATCGCTTATACTGTCGGCGCTGTTCTTTACGGGATCGGGAAAAAGAAGCGCTGGTATCACTCGATTTTTCACCTGTTCGTGCTGCTCGGAAGTCTGCTTCAGGCGGTTTCGATACTATATTATGTACTTTGTTGACATTATTATTCCGTCAGCAAAATTTAACCCGGGAGGCTCAAGCGCTCCCGGATTTTTAAAAATTAAAAATCAAGCGGGATTATGTGATAAAGCAGTTTTTTTGTCGGGTATTGGTATGAAAGGCCTTTTAAATTCTGCGGGAGGTAAAATGTGGATGACAGCATAATAGTCGAATTGTTTCTGAACAGGAACGAAAACGCCATATCCGAAGCCAAAAGCAAATATGAAGATTACTGTGTTTATATCGCAGACAACATTCTGCGCGACCGTCAGGAAGCAGAGGAATGCCTTAATATGGCGCTTCTTGCCGTCTGGAACAGTATTCCGCCTCAAAATCCCGAAAATCTCAGAACGTATCTCGGAAAAATCACAAGGCAGACCGCCATCGACAAATGGAAAAAGAACAATAGGCTTAAGCGCATCCGTTCCGATTCGGTGCAGCCTCTTGAAGAGATTGAGGAAATCGTTTCAGGAGGCGATATGAACGAAAAGATTGCCGAAATCGAGCTTTCCCGTGAAATTTCGAAGTTTCTGCGTTCGGTAAGCGAGAGCAAAAGGAATGTATTTATCCGAAGGTACTGGTACTGCGATTCAATCGAAAGCATCTGCGAGAGATACGGCTTCGGTAAGAGCAAGGTGCTCATGATGCTTAAAAGAACAAGGGACGACCTTGCAAAACACTTAAAGAAGGAAGGTTTTATCACATGAAAAAGGAAGATGCCATGATACGCGCTATCGGCGGCATTGATGACAATCTCATCGAGGGTGCTGAAAAAGCGTCCGGGAAAAAGCCCGTCAGAATGTCCTGGGTCAAATGGGGTTCAATCGCGGCAGCATTTGTTCTCGTCGCAGTTTTCAGCGTTTTCGCTCTGCCGGGAATGCTCAGAGGAGGCGAACCCGTAGTAACACCGGAAAAACCTGCGACAAATGCGGGAAACGAAGGCGGTCTCGGCGAAAACAAATTTGAAAAGGATTACACCTACAGTGTTGATGAAGGCAAGTATGCTTCATATGTCAAGGGCAGAGGCATTGCAGATAAGTACGTCGGCAGCAAACTTGAAGACGTTACTGTTACAGCCGGTTGGACGGACGCAGACAGAAAAATGCTTTCTGAAGAACACGCAAGAGCGGAGATATACGAGATCAGCGGCGTATCGACCGACGTTGCCGTAGCGATCAGGTTTATCGATCAACTTGAAGCGCAAACTACAACCATGTTCTACGTCATAATGAATCCGACTGCCGATCTGACTCCGGTACAGACTTATATAATCGAAGACAGTCCCTGGGAGCAGAACGACGGCGGAGGTATGAGTGAATAACTTTGTTATTTACAGCCGTCAAGGATGTTTCCTGTAAGGGGAATTAAAAATCTGATCGAAAGCAAAAGAAAATCGCCGGAAAAATCCGGCGATTTTTTCAGGCACGACAGATTTACCGTCGGCCTGCAGCAAAGGACCGTAATGAAATACGGAAATAAGAACCCGGTATTTAATCTGTTGCCCTGTCAAGTATTTCTTTTATAACTCTGTCAGGATTTGTTAGGTCTTCCGGGCCAATACCTATCAGAGTCGGAACAAACCCCCGCGCCTCGTCAAGCTCGTCGGTTCGCTTTATTTCGGCATAGTTACCGACATTCGGATGATAGCCGATAATCCTGCAGACACCGTCATAAAGAATGCTGTTGACGGGACACAATTTTTCTTTTGTGATATTTTCTCTTCCCGAACCGTTAACCGGTATCAAGATGTGACCCTGCGCAAAGAACTGACAGTCGGCGACAACCTCGTTCAGCCCTTCGCCACCTACGCATATTCCGTCGTGAATTGAGGCGATTTCATGAAGAAGTTTAGTTGCTCCTTCTCCGCAGCTCATGTTGTTGACATATTCGTTATCAAGATTAAAAATATTATGGGTAACGTCCACAAATACAGTATCGGTACCAGTTTGCTCAACAGAGGAACAGACGCTCTTTTCAAGTATAAATCTCCACTCTGAACAACCGGGGTGAATTTTAGTCATTACGTTATATTTCTGTCCATTCCGTAAAACGGTTATCCCTTCCGGCACGGGAACGCTGAAACCGGGATCATAAGCCCATCCCATAGAGCGGCGGGTTTCGATCTCACGGAATCTGAAGTCACGGACTAAATCAAATTCTTTTCTTGACGGGTCGATTTCATATGCGTTGAAATGCGGCGCAACATGATAGCCCATTTCAATTGCCTGTTTTATAAAAACCACCGCTTCTCCGGACGCGGTATAATCCGGATAGTCTTTGTCGTAACCGCTGAGCCTCCAGTTCGGAAGATGGATAAGAACATTTTGCGGATTCAAATAACGCTTCAGTTCTGAAAGTATTTTTCTATCAGTAGGACACCAGCTGTACGCGAGTTTGATTTCTTTGAGCCACTCCGGCATAAGTTTGCGCCTTTTCTCAAGGTTAAGCGTTTCCCAGAGAATCTTTTTATACTTCAAAACGGGAGTGTCCCATCCTCCCGTGTACACATTAATGTGCCATGCGCAGCCGCCAGACGAAAGATTGGAGGTGATCGGTCCGCTTGCTTCGGTTTCAAAACCAAGTCGGTTCATTTCCAGGCCGTCGCCTATATTCAATGTTTTAAATTTGAAACGTGAATCGTCGGCATAGATCCACATTCCTTCGCCGTGTCCCTGCAACGCAACAAAACCGGACTCCCATTTATACGGATAAATAAACCGCGAATTTCTGATCATCGGGTCATCGAGGTTCGCCTTGACGCCCTGGTACAATGGAGCCACTAATTGCGCTTCGTTTAAAAGCCCGCAAACATCCCATCTTACCGAGCGCACACCGGGCAAGGCGGTTGATGCAGAGGGTTCGACAATAATATCGCCTGTCTTGATATCTTCAGATATCGAGATGATTCCCGTGCCGTTCCAGGCGTTAAGCATTACATTGACACGGGTAGAGGACAGTTTGACGGTACTGAAACAGCAGTTTCTTTGAAAATCAATGTCAATTCGCTTATCGTCCGAATAAACAATCTGAAGAAGCGGACGGCTTTCCCATTTTTCGTCGCTTGCGAAAACGGTACCGGTTCCCTTGGATTTAAGCAATACAAGTTTTCCGTAAAAAAATTCAGCGTATACAGTTTTTGTATCGACGGTTATTATGTTTTCGTTTACATTAATCATTTTTTATTTCTCTCCCTTGTTTTTCTTATTCATATAGCTGTCCATATAAATGATTCTGTCGGATATCCAGCTTTGAATTGTATTGTAATTATTTGTCTCCCGATTTGGCATGTCAGGCCACAGTTTGCCGTCCATTATATAAAGTGCGTCCGGAATCTTGTTGAAAAAAGTTAAAAAAATTTCATTGATATGATTTTCAGACAAGATATTTTCTCTCAAATAAAAGTACCTTTCACAAATTGATTTGGAATAATATCCGTACAATTTGTTCCAGATAGCCTTGTCATTAACGAAATTTGCAGAACTGTCAGGGGCGTAATATTCCTGACCGTCGTAGCGCAATCCCCATGTTGAATCAAGATCGTAGACAGACGGAACCCATTTTATACCGTCGTAGGTTACCCACAGCATATTTTTGCTTGAATTGTCCAATCCGTAAATAAACTGTATGAATATCAGCACGTCTATTGCGCGTTCTATATCAAGATATTGGTCTAAACCGTTTTTGAACGTTTCTCCTTTGTTGTCTTTAAGAAAACCGATAAAATTGTTGAAACTGTCAAATACCCACTCGGTCCCGACAGACGTATTGTCCTCCGAAGAGCAGAACTCGAGCTTCCAGCCGTCCGCTGCGGGATTCGATCCGATTTTTCTATTCAGCGCTGTGGAGTCGGACCAGTCATTTGCAAAAAGCATTGCCTGTCTGTCATCCCCTTTTTTCATGCCAAACAACCAATTATCCTTAGGAATGTTCATGGTGTACAAACCGTATGGACTGCCGTTCAGGCAAAGAAGAACGGGAAAACCGTCAATTGCTCCGGCGTTAACAAGGCTGTCCAGTTCGTCCGCCATGTCTCTGTCGTGCGCAATTTCTCCGTATATTTTTGCCGAAACAATATTTCTTGCCTGAGACGCGTCAATATAATTTGCTTTCAGGCAATATTTGCTTTCCTTCCCCCAGCCTTCGCTCAGCTCGGTTTTATATTTGTCGTTTGTTCCTGTCTCATAAAAGGTTATGTTAAAGTTTTTCTTCGGATAATAAGCGGAGGACGAGCCTTGCACTTTGATCACGGCGTCCGCTTCAAAATTATTGTTAGGGGAAGAATATCTGACTTGAACGGTCTTCCTGTTTTCTTTGCTGATTCCGTCTATATCGCCATTTAAATACAATATCGGCATCCCAATATTATCCGAAGTCAGATTCCCGGTCACTCTTCTTCCGCATTTATTGCAGATAAAAGCCCCACCCGGCTTTCCTTCTTCATTGCCTACGAATACTTCTTCAAGTGTAAAATCTTCTCCCGTTAATAAAACATTTCTATTATCATCAGGTATTTTGCCGCAGATTTGGCATATATCTTCGCTTTCACTGCCTGATGTCTTTCCGGAAGCAGTATTCTGCTTGTCTTTTTGAAAACTGTTTATACTGCATCCTGTCAAAATAACGGCCACAACAGTCAGACAAAAAAACAGCAAAAGCTTTGTTTTATTCATTTTACTCCCCGATTTCCGTTTTTTTACTAAATTCAATTACAATATTTTTATGATTATTTATCGAGCCATAAATTAACAAAAAAACCTAAGCATGACACACGGACACCCATAAAACGGGTGTCCGTGCTTTAATAAATTGCGATCTCGCGTTAACCCGAGACGATTGCAATCGTTACAATCAGTGTTTTTTCTTTGCAAAAACGACTGCTCCGGCGGCAACCGCAATGCAAACGATAACGCCGGAAACAAATGCGTCGTGCGTACCGGGCGAAACGTTTTCTATACTTGATGAAAATCTGACTTCACCGTATATTCTTGCACCCCAACCGTTGTCGGGTGCGATATCTCCGATCTTGACATAAATAATGTCGGAATCGGTGCAATACTTTGAGAGATCGTATGTATGAAGAACCGGAGTATCGCTTGCGCCCCACCACGGTTCGGCTTCGAGATCCGCGTCATCAGGTATCTCGAGCTTGTCGATTACCTCATATGAAGACGGATCATCCGGGTTCTTTGTCGCTACCTCAATGTAGTACTGATTGTGAATATTGAGCGCGAGCTCAGCCTTATTGGCGCCGGGTGCAACAGCGAACTGATAAATGACAGTCTGCGTCCTCTCGCAGTTACGCGCGTCACCGTCAACCCATGAGCCGTCATTTTTGTAAATAAATTCAGCGTCACCGCTTCCTGCCGTGAATTTCGATTCTGTGGAAGTGCAGTTCTGATGAGTGAATATGATGGGATTCTTTTTCTGAATCTGGGGGCCATGGGATCCGTTGCCGTCTGCTTCGGTAATCTTAACGTAAATTTTGCCTGCGGCGTTGTCCTTGCAGAATGCCGAAAGGTTAATTGTTATCGGCGGGTCATTTTCATTACAACCCCAGAAATCCACATTGGTTTCAATTTCCTGTTGTGTCTTTGTCTTTTCGGCTACAACCTTGTACGATGAAGCGTCATCGGGATTGCCTTTTGATGCTTCAACCTTATACTGGCAGACAATGGGAAGAGACAGAGTTGCAACGTTGTCACCCTCGTTGAGCTTGAATTCATAGATGACAAACGCCGTGCCTTCAATAACGTTTGCGGAGCCGTTGTCCCAGTCGCCCTGATGCTTATAAACGATTGCCTTTTCCTCTTCCGAGAATACGGTATACCGTTCCTCGACAGGTGCGGACCCTTCGCCATCAGCGAAAGACGGTATCAACAACGTCAGCGAAAGGAGAAGCGAAAGGATAAGTAATAATGTTTTTTTCATTTTTTCCTCCATGGAAAATTATTTATTTATATTTCTTTACGAAATATAGACTTTAAGTAATACCGGAATTTTACAGTAAAGCGCTTGAACGGATTACAAATTTACTATGTCTAATCTCTACGTCCGAACATTTCGCTTGGTGTCATTCCGGTCTGTTTTTTGAATACACGGCAAAAATAATTGTAGTCGGTATAGCCGAGCGTCGATGAAATCTCGGAAAGCGGTAAATTACGCAGCCATGTAGTCGCATATTCTATCCGTCTCTCGTTAAGATACTGCTTGAACGGAATGCCGAAATTCCTTTTGAACATTGTGCAGAAATAACTTGTATTGTAGGCCAGTTCGTTTGCGATCTTCTCCGTTGTTATGTTACTGCGGAAATTTTCCGATACATACTGCTGAACATCTCTGACAAACCGGGAGTTTCTCACCTGTGATTCGTCATTTTTAACAGTAGCCACGGATTCGACGAGAACGGCAAGAAGCGTTTGAACAGCAAGTGAAAGCCGCAGATCCGCCGAAGCCGTATCCTTTTTCACACGCTTTGCGGCCTGATATGCAAGATATACGGAATACAGGGCCTCGCCGATTTGAGCGCTGACAGGATCATCGGAAGGGATTACCGTCGGGAAACCGATTTCCTTTGTAATAAGGCCCTTAAGCACAGGACCAGCTGACCCGCAGCAGCTTGAAAAATAAATCACGTCAAAATTCGCATGAAGGTATTCCGTGGCGGAATCCTGAGGAACAGTTCCGCTGTGCCGGTCAAACGGATTAACAATCAAAACGTCCCCGGCCGTAAGCCTGACGGGTTCCCCGTTTATTTCAGCGTTTAATATCCCTCTCCGTATATGATGAATTTCAATTTCATCATGAATGTGCGAATGAAAGATCAAACGGCTTTTACCCTCCGGCGGCTTTGGGGTCCACATAGGCTCTCTGACGGCAGGGTCACCGAATGTTGCAAGCCACGCGCTAACAGGCATTCGCGAATAAAGTTGTATCTCTTCTTCAGTCAGCATTCGACCATCCCCCTTTTCGCGTAAATATTATAGCACAGAAATTTTATCCTGTCAATAGAATACAAATCTTGTGCTAAAACAACAAAAAGAAGCATGACGCTTTCCACGGCAAGCTGTTACACTTCCAATTAGTTTTTCAAGGAGATTAGCACATTATAAGAATAAAAAACGTCATGGTAACAGATTTTTTTCGAATATTATCAAAACAAATATTGTCCACTTTTTTTGCTGCGGAAAACGGCAGATCAGTTGCGCCAAGTTTTTAACAGCAGGAATTTTTTTCTTATCGCAGTTTCAGCCGTATTATAATTATAAAAAATGTTCGTTCAGAGATCACTAATTCTTTTTTTGCAATTATTTCGGTTATTGTAGCACAGGATTTAGATTGTATTGACAGGCAAACCAATATATGATATAATTAAAGAGCTTTAACACAGGAATCATCAGTTACTTGAGCAGCTACGACACCTGTATCTGAAAAAGAAAGGATTACTCTAATGAACAATAAAAAATCTCTCGGAAATCGAGTTAAGATCTCTGCTCTGATCTATGCCGTTATTCTCCTGGTTTCCTTCATCTGCGTCTCGTGCGCAAACGAAACGGACAACACAGGCACCACGTCTTCACATACAGCCGATTTAACCGGAGTCGCGACAGAGGAACGTGATTCTCTGCCGGACAATTTAAAATACAACGGTGAGAAGATCGTCATACATACAAGAGGGGACAGCACGGCCGAGATATTTTCGGAGGGAACAAACGGAACGTTCAAAAACGACCTGATATACAACCGCAACGCTAATGTAGAATCCCGTCTTAACATCAAGATAGTTATGCATGCCGTGCAGGGCTGGCAGCAGTATGATCTGGCAGTATCCAATCTTGCCGCTTCGATTAATGCGGGAGACAGCGCATATGACCTCGTTGCGGGCTGGTCCGCAAGAATACCCGTCCTTTCAACATACGGTGTCATATACAATCTGAAAGGTCTCGGATATATGGATCTTGACAGACCTTGGTGGAATCAGTCGTTCCAGACCGAACTTGACCTTGGCGGAAAGGTTTATTTTGTAACCGGCGACGCATCCCTTACCTTTCTCGAATGTATGTCCGCTTATGCGTTCAATTATCAGGTAGCAGAGGACCTGCAGGTTGAAGATCTCTACAACGTTGTCAAAGACAGGCGCTGGACAATCGAATACGTAGACACGTTAATCAGAAACATGTATAAGGATGACGGAGACGGGCTTATCAATGAAAACGACTTTTTCGGTCTAATTACGTCTTCCGAAAATGACGCCGACGGATATCTCCAGGGTTTCCGCGTTACAATGAGCACGCGCGACGAAGACGGATATCCGCACTTTAATCCGAATAAAGTTTTTCTTAACGAAGTTGTTGAAAAAGTATATGACCTCACATGGGGCAATCCCGGTTGCAGAACAAGCAATAAGGGTATCACAGACTACGAGGCGTTTGCCGAGGACCATTCGCTCCTGATCACGCTCAGAGTAGGTGATCTTTCCCGCTTTACAAACATGAGATCAGATTACGGCGTACTTCCCTATCCGCTATTTGACGAGCAGCAGAAGGAATACGGAACGCGCCTTCAGGACGGCGTGTCACTGTGGTGTATTCCGATTGACGTGAAGGACAAGCAAATGTCAACTGCGGTGCTTGAAGCGCTCGGGTCACAAAGTTACAAGGATGTCACGCCGGAATATTTTGACGTAATGCTGAAAACCCGCTACTCCCGTGATGAAAAAGCCGCGGAAATGATGAACATAATAAAAAACAGCGTCTGGGTAACATTCGATTCGCTCTATAATGAGTCGATCGGATATCCCTGGCACTATTTGAGATATATGATGATGGCCGGAAACAAAAATTTCAACAGTTTCTGGGCAATGTGCGAAGACGGCTATGAACAGAACTATGAAAGCACAATCAGTAAGATCATCGAGCTCGAATCGCAGTTTGACGAATAAAAATAAACGAAAAAATATGAACCAAAACAATATCGTGTCTCCCGTTAAAGCCGTTTTCTTCACGAAAGGCAAATGATCCGGACTGCCGGGAGCAAAAATCATCGCCGGAATGTAATCCGGCGATGATTTTATATTTTTTTACGGACAATGAATCTGAATCTTGCGTCATCGCCATACCAGAACGGGAAATTAGTATTCCACTGATTGTTATACAGTTGAAACACCGCGGCAGCTTTATTACTGGGCAGAACGTTGTCGTGACACCAGATACCGCTACCAAAGGAAACCAAAGAAGCGTCGATCGTTTCGATTTCAAGCCCGCCGATTCTTATTCCGTAATCAGTGCCGTGAAGAGAGCGTCCTCCGTGCGACACGACATCATACGGATCGATCCATTCGCCAAGCTTTCTTATCCCGGTTTTCCCCTCTGAAAGAGGATGCTCGAATGTAAGCGTTATTCCCTCCGGAATGCGCGACGCGGGTTTACCGTGCCACGCAAAATCAACAGACAATTGCTCTCCATCTGCCGTTAATATCATTGAAAAACCCGATGGGCATCCGTATTTTTCCGTAAAATATGAATCGCAATGCGACAATACCGTGAGTTTATTCCCATCAAGGCAGATCCGGTCAACCAGGCTGCCGCATTCAGTATGGCATACATCATTTTTCTCAAGACCACGCTTGGCAAAATCGTCATAACCCCACGACAGGCGCTCTTTCCCATACTGTTCGCAAAAACGGAGCGTGTCTGCGGTGCTGTAAACCGAATAATTAAGTCCGAACATACGGACACAAGACGGCGCCAGCACTTCTCCGTCGAGAGTCAGTCCGTAAATTGCGCCGTCGGAACCGATCGATAGCGTAAATCTGCCAAGGTTTATTTCAAAGCCTATATGCATATCGCAATAAAGCGGATAATCCCTCCCGGCACATACAGGCATCTCACGCATATATTCCGAAGTTATTTTTTCCGCTTCTTTACGGTGCTCAGAAGACAGAGCCGCAATTGCACCGGCTATATAGTCTCTCTGCTCCTGCCATGATCTTTCACAGTATCTGTAATTCGGAAGACTGCGCTGTCTTTCAAAATCTCGCCGGGCATAATTGCCGTTATCGTTAAGAAATTTGATTCCGCATAGTCCGCAGCTATGCTCGCTTACGAGTATAAGCATAGAGTAAGCGCGTTCCCTTTCTTCTTCCGGAAGCGTCTTAACATAGCGAAGCATTGCGCGAAAGGCCGACTGTTTTGCGGGATCCGACTGGTATCCGTGCGCCCAGGTATCACCGATTTCCGACGTCACAACAGGCAGCGCGGTATTTGATTCATCGAGAAGCATTGCTGCTTCATTAAGGGTGCCGGCACGTATTTCCGCGTCTGGATATTTTTTTTGCAGCTCCTCATAAACGGCATCTACTTCCTCAGGTGTCTGTGGTCCCATGTTGTCATTTGTCATGGCAAAATAAAGCATGGTGTCCGTGCCCGGAAGCATGAGCATTTCACCGTATGTTTTGTCATATATGACAGTAATCGACTCTCCGGACGGAGCAAGCCAATTAAAAACAGATGGAACGTCAGGCACTGCGCTGAACGGATTAACGCCGATGTGGAGGAGTCTGATGCCAGCCTTTGCAAGATACGGCACCGCTGCGCGAGTGATGCCGGGGACATCAGTGGATTTTGCCGCAATAGTATTTTTTCCAAAACATTTATCCAGTTTTTTGGCAATTGACAAACCGTACTCAAACAGATTGCTGTCCATCATTTCGACATGCATGGTCATCGGAAGAGCATGCCACGAAATGTACCCGTTTCTGATGGCGTTCTCCATACGGTTGCGATTGGCTTCAGAAAGGTTCAGAAAACGGTCAATCAGCCACGCGCCGGTCGTCCACACAAATTTCCCGTTTGTCTGCTCCGCCAAATCAAGCGCATGCGGTATAAGTTCTGTCATATATTTTTTTTCGACGTTAGAAGCGAGATCGGTATAACCCAAATCAAGATGTGTTTTAAAGATTATTAATATTTTCAAAACCTGCCTCAAATCTCCAACAAACATGTGAATATTGATGTATACTGCTTTAGCAAAAATCGCGCCGGGTATTAATAATCGACGTATCACTTATTTTTAACGTCAAAAGATCAAAATCCCGTTTCAGTTTTTGCCCAACTTATATATTATAGCACATTTTACGTTCTTTTTCAATCCTTTTCGTAAAAAATGAACACATTAGCATCTTGGAATATGATCTGAAGCACCGGTCAATCTTTTTTTAGGATCAACTTATAACGCTGTTGCCTTCGGAAAATCAAAAGGCGTGTTTTCAAAACACGCCTTTTGGTTAAAATAACCGTTTAACGAGTAAGCCTGTCGAGCGCGGTCTCAAGCGCCGTCAGATCTTCATCTGTTGTCGACCAGCTCGTTGCAAATCTGACAACTGAATGATTCTCGTCCTTTTTTTCCCAGAACTCGAACAGCACTTCCCTGCCGAGTTTTTGCATCAGTCCGTTTTCAAGTACGGCAAACTGCTGATTGGTCGGCGAATCAATGAAAAGCGGAATTCCATGCGACAGCAGAATTTCTTTTAAGCGTTCGGCGGCCCTTATGCCGTGTTCTCCGATCCTGAAATAAAGATTGTCAGTAAACAGCGCGTCAAACTGAACGCCAAGCAGTCTGCCCTTTGCAAGCAACGCGCCGCGTTTTTTAACCGACGTCGGGAAATGGGCTGGTCTCGTCCCACGAGCAAAAACGACTGCCTCGCCGCAAAGAGCTCCGACCTTGGTGCCGCCTATATAAAATACATCGCACATTTCCGCAATTTCTCGGAGAGTAAGATCGTTTTCGCTGCTCATGAGCCCGTATCCGAGCCTTGCGCCGTCGAGAAAAAGCGGAATATTATATTCCCGGCAGAGATCTGAAATATCCGAAAGCTCTTTTTTTGAATACAATGTTCCATACTCGGTCGGGAACGAAACGTAGACCATGCCGGGGAAAACCATATGCTCCCTGCTTGGATCGGAATAAAAATCTTCAAGTAGTCTTCTTAGATCCGATGAACTTATTTTCCCGTCATGATGCGGAAGCGGCAGCACCTTGTGCCCAGTGTATTCGACGGCTCCGGCCTCATGAACGTTTATGTGACCTGATTTTGCGGCGACGACACCTTCATAATCCGAAAGCATCGTCGAGATCACAACGGCATTTGTTTGCGTTCCTCCCGCGATAAACTCGACCTCAGCGTCCTCAATGCCTATGGCGGCGCGGATTTTTTCCTTAGCGTCTGCGCAGTATCTGTCCTCGCCGTAACCAGGCAGATTCTCAAGATTTGTTTCAATAAGCCTTTTAAGTATTTCCGGATGGGCACCGGCTATATAGTCGCTTACAAATGATACCATAAAATACTCTCGTTAACCTAAAGATCTTCGTACTGCTCGAATATCCCACCCTGCTCCATTGCGTTGAATATCCTGTGCTTCAACCCCTTGTTATGCCTGTCAAGATCGGAGATGAGCCTGTGAACCGTCTCGCGTTCGGTGTGTTTGTCCTCGGGGCAAAGGCTCGCAACCACAGGAAGATTGTTTTTCGATAAAAAGTATGTGATATCCTTTTCAGGCAGATAAAGGAAAGGCCGGATTACCGTTATATCTTTTCTTGAAAGATATGTGACAGGCAGAAAAGCGCCGAGCCTCCCTTCATAGAACAGATTAAGCATAAACGTGTCGATAACATCGTCATAATGGTGCCCGAGAGCAATTTTATTGCATCCGGCCTGCTTTGCCGCGTCATGCAGAATGCCGCGCCTCATTCTCGCGCACAGCGAGCACGGATTGCTCTCCTTTCTCTCGTCAAAAATAATCTGTGAGATACGCGTTCCGATGATCCTGTATTCAATATCAAGAGCTTCGCAAAAGGACGCAACAGGTGAAAAATCCTGGCCTTCGAAGCCCATGTCAACCGTGATTCCGCAAAGACTGTATTTTTTCGGATAAAAAAGACGCAGGTTGTACAGCGCGGCAAGCAGCGCAACGGAATCCTTGCCACCGGAAATTGCCACGGCAATTCTGTCACCGTCTTCTATCATGCCGTATTTGTCGACGGCGCGCCGGGTACAGCTTAGCACGCGTCTTATACTGTTAAATACCATAATCAGTTAAAAATCAAAAACCGAGACAAACAGCCTCTTACTGTTTTCGTACATTTTCTCCGAGGTCTTTCTTCCCGTAAAGGCAGAGGCTGTCGACAAAGTCCTGAAGCAGACAAGCGTGTCGTCGGGCAGCTGAGCAAGAGCGTCAAAGAACTGATAAATATAAAGATCCCCGAGTCTTACGGAATAATCGTCCACAGCAAAATCAGGTCTGTAACCGAGTATTTCGCTGAGCTTTACAAGCCCTCCGTTATCAAGAAGTCTCTGATACCAGTAACGGTCAAGCAGACATATGCTTGCGTCCCCGACAAAAGCCTGCTGCGAAAAAGATCCGCTGACGTTGTCGACGGTATACTGGGCATATTTAATTCGCTCGGCGATTTCGTCTTTGTCCGCAAGAGCGCTCTCTATCTGCTCGTCGGTAAATGCCGGCATGCCGACAAATTCGGTTATCTTTTTCCCGTCGCCGTCATAGTCTGACGACATAAGTTGCTCAAAAGCCGCTTCTATCTGCTTTTCATCCTCGCTCTGAAAAAAATGAGGACCGGTATAAAGTATTTTTACGTCGTATCTTCCGTTCCCGCGCGATGTAACGATACAGAATACTATCACCGCAGCAAAAAAGAGAATGATCAAAACGGTCCATTTATAGTAATACCAGTAGTTTGAAAACCACTTTCTGACCTTGCCAATCATCCCACCACCTCAAGATTTTTTCTTTCCGGAAGATATAAAATCGGATTTACAGGGGAGCCGTCTATTCTGACCTCAAAATGCAGATGAAAGCCGGTTGCGGTACCCGTCATGCCTACATAACCGATCAGTTGCCCCTTGTAAACAAGATCGCCCTCCTTGACGGCAAATCCGTTCAGGTGTGCGTAATACGTCATGACTCCGTCCTCGTGCTGAATTTTAACAAGGTTCCCGTAAGACGAAATCTTTTCCGCGAAAACAACAAGCCCGCCGTCTGCCGCGTAAATCTCTGTATCCTGCGGACAGGCAAGATCTATGCCAAGATGCGCACCGGTGTATTTGTCAATGCTCCCGCGCCATGCGTTAAAGCTTGATGAAATGTAAAACCCGTTATATCTGATCGGCCAGATGAAAACTCCCGTTGGATTGGTAGACGGATAAGGCTTTATTCCCACGGTTTCCAGCTGATTTTCCGGCTCTCTGATTATTTTGCGATCCACTATCTGCGCGTCAGCCGAACCGTCCGGACGGATCACAACAGTAACAGTGGTTTCGGCAAGACCGTTTACGCCGCTTTTTTCAACGGAGGTTTCGCCGACATACAGTTTTCGGCTTTCAGTGTAAACCGTTTCGTATTCGATTATTTCAGTGTAGGTTTTCGTAAAAACCGTTCCGTATTCCGCGTCGAGGCCGGTATTACCGTAAAAAACAGTTGTTCCGGATCCGCCCGTTTTACGCGCAAAACCTGCATCGGACACACTGTCGAACACGTAGTTGCATGTGCTGTACGGATATACTGCACCTTCTATTGTTTCCTCGCCGGTTTCAGACGCCGCGGCACTCCCCCCGGTTAACTTGTCATAATCCGTTATGTTGGCTTTTTCGGTGTAAATTCCCTTAATCTCAAATGAATCGACCAGCACTATACTGTCATCGTTAAGAAGGGCTCTGAGCTCGTTTTCCGCATCCGACGAAAGCGTTCTGACGATGCTCTCCGCCTGCCCGAAAGTGGAGCATACGGCAATTCGCGTCCCGCTGCAATTAACCGCGTAGGCGCGCTGCAACCCGTCTGTGATTTTCGCGAAAATTTTGCAGGCACACTCCTCGGGAGAAAGGTTCTCTCCGGCCTTAAAACCGCCGTAACCGTACGTAATGTTCAGTTCCGTTTGTTCAATGTCCGCGTCATTAAGGAGCGCGGAAAGAACAGAAAGAGCTTCCTCTGCCTGTGAACGGCTGTCGATCAGGCAGATTTTCTCGCCGTCAAGGAGCATGACCACGGAGGAACCGTTATGAACTCTGAAACACATAAATGCAACGGCGGAAACTATGCAGACAGCAAGAGCACAAGTCAAAACCGCGTTTCTGATTTTCACGCAAAACCACCTCCGTAAACATTCTAAAGATATTATATCATTTTCGGACGTAAATTTCAATACATAAATATTAATTTTCTCCGCTTTTCATAACAAATTATTTTTTATCAGATAAAGTATTGACAAACGGGAAAAGTTATGATATAATTTTGCGACTGGTAAAACCAAATTCATATAATTTCTGAGGTAACGTCATGAGTACAGAGATTATTTTGAAAAACAAGGAAGTACCCGAGGGTGCTTTACCCATCGTCAACAGAATAAAAAAAAGCGGAGAAGAAGTTCTTTTTGTCATTGTCGGAGATCTGAACCTTGACGGAAATTACGATTCTACCGCTCTTTTATTTACCTCGAAGCGGGTTTATACGTTCGACGGAAAAGACAGAGAAAGCATGTGCTTTGCCTATTCCGACATGACGGACGTCACGTCAAAAAGGATGTACGGAAACGCCACCCTGTCGGCCGGACTCCCGGACGGGGCGCGCAAAATCTTTTTCCGTTATACGTACGGAATAGCCTCCCTCTGCGACGCAGCGGCGCTGTTTATTGAGCACGTGCGCAACGGCGGGGATCTTAACGAGGAGACGGCCATCATGGCAGTCACCTTTGAAAAAGCGTTGTCTGTTTGTCCGAAATGCGGTCGAACGCTTCTTCACCCGGGAGCGGAATGCATAATGTGCCGCTCAAAAAAGAAAATCATAAAAAAGCTTTTCGTTTATATCAGGCCGCAGGTGCCTTTGCTATGCGTCTGCGTGGTTCTGTCGATAATGACAACATTTATGGCGCTTGTGCCCCCTGCAATCACGGGATTTATCGTCGACCACGTTTTTACAACGAGCAACAAAAGCTCTTACAGATTTTTCGACAGGATAAGCGAACTGCTCGGAGGGGATCCGGGCAAGCTGCTCGTCACGATGATCCTTTGCCTGCTGTTCACGTATGTTCTTCAATACGGTATCGGTATAATACGCTCGCACCTTATGCGCAAGGCGGGAGACAAGACCGTTTACGCGCTCCGCAACGATATATATCGAAAGGTTCAGTATCTGCCGATGAGATTTTTTGACAGAACTTCAACGGGTTCTGTCATAAACAGGGTCGCAAGCGACTCCGCAACGCTGCAGAATTTTATGCTGCGTATCACGCAGGAAGCGGTCGTACATTTTTTCCAGATGATAGGCATTATCGTCATCATGCTGGCAATGAACCCGCTGCTCACGCTCCTCTCTCTCATTCCCATACCCTTTATTGTTGTTTTCACGCGTTTTTTCTCGATAAAGATCCGACCGCTGTATCACAGAATATGGAAAAGATGGTCGTCGGTTGTATCAACCCTTTCGGATACCATTCCCTGTATCAAGGTAATCAAATCGTTTACCGGAGAGCAGCGGACTGTAGGAAGATTTGAAAAGAAAAACGACGAATGGCTTAAAATCGACCTGCGGCTCGGTAAAATAGCGTCGGCGTTCCCGCAGATAGTTTCGTTCGTCATAACCTGCGGTTCGCTTATCATATGGGGTTTCGGCGGGAGCAAGGTGATAACCGGAGCAGAGGGATATTCGGCCGGACTTATTGTCACGTTTATCTCATACGCCTCGATGTTCTACAACCCCGTGTCTTTTTTCGCGAATCTGTCGGACTCGTTCCAAGGTGCGCTCGCGTCCACCGAAAAAATACTCGATATTCTTGAAGCGGAGCCGGAAACGCAGGAGGAAAACTCCGTGGACGCCGGAAAACTCAACGGAAAAATTGAGTTTCTGCACGTCGGTTTCTCTTTTGACAGGTCCAAAAAGGTTCTTGACGACGTCACCTTCACAATCGAGCCTGGAGAGGTCGTCGGCATTGTCGGCACAACCGGATCCGGAAAATCCACCCTCATAAATCTTCTTATGCGCTTCTATGACGGATATTCCGGTGAGATACTCGTCGACGGGCATAACATCAAGAACTTCAATCTGCCGACATACAGGGCGCAGATCGGATACGTTCAGCAGGACCCGATGATGTTCAGCGACACGATCTTCAACAACATTGCGTTCAGCAAGCCCGGGGCGTCGGTTGAGGACGTCATACACGCCGCGGACGTGGCAAACGCGCACGGATTCATAGCAAGACAGCCCGACGCGTACGACACATGGCTCGGCGAGCGCGGCACGGGAGTTTCCGGAGGCGAAAAGCAACGTCTTTCCATTGCCCGTGCGGTCCTTATGGACCCGTCGATACTGATTTTCGACGAAGCAACCGCCGCAGTTGACAGTGAGACCGAAAGGCTTATTCAGGACGCCATCGACAAGCTGATCGAAGGAAAGACCACGCTTATGATCGCACACAGGCTGTCCACCCTGCGCCGTGCCAACAGGATAATCGTCGTCGACAACGGAAAAATAATTGAGAACGGCTCTCCGGCAGAGCTGATGGCAGCCAAAGGCAAATATTACAAGCTTGTACAGATTCAGTCCATGACAGCGGAAGCCGAAAAAATAAGAGAAGAGGAGAGACTGTAATGGAGCGCATTTACCTTACATCCGAAGACAGAATCGAACTGTTTGAAAATAATCTTGTGACCGTTACGCTTGCCGACGGAAGAACGTTCGAAGAACTTGAGCCTAGAAGACTGTTCCCCGTCAATATGCCGGAAAAGTATATCACGCTGCTCGACAAAGACGGAGTTGAGCAATGCGTCATTCGCGACACAGGCGAGCTGAACAGCAGTTCGTCAGACATAATACGCAAAAGCCTGAACGATTACTATCTTGTGCCAGAAATACTCAGAATCGTGAACGTAAGCGACAAATACGGAATTCTGCGCTGGGAGGTTGATACCGACAGGGGCAGAAAATCCTTTGATATACGCAACAGAAATCACGATATCCGCGTCTCCGGAGACTGCAGCATCAGGGTACGCGATTCCGACGACAACAGATACGTGATTAAAGATTACCGTCTGCTTGATTCGAAAAGCAGAAAATTTCTCAATCCGGAACTTTAAAAACCCGTGCCGCAGTCGACTGACTACGGCACGGGTTTTTTGTTTTTTTCGTGACATTTAATCCAGATCCCGAACATTATTGCCGAAACGGCACAGCATACGGCATCGGTAACAGGAGTGGCAGCCACGGCGCCGAAAACTCCGGTAACCGAATTAAGGACAAGCATCATGGGAATATCGAGCAGACCCTTTCGAAGAATGGCAAGAGCAAACGAACGCATTCCTTTACCCGTCGCCTGAAAGAATGAAATGACCGTATAGGCAAAGGCAGAAAAAGGTGCCCCGATACACAGTATTTTGAGGAAAACGGCTGCATATTCGATTTCCTTTCCGTCTGACTTTATAAAAAGGCCGCAGATCGGGGTCCCGAAAATGAAAAAGGAAAGAGCGCATACAATACAGAAACCTACGGAAATCGACGCCGTGGTATATACAATTTTTTTCATGCGTTTCCGGTTGCCGTTTGAATAATTATATCCTATCAGCGGGAGCACGCCCTGCGCCATGCCCCTGACGGTTGAATGGGCGAGCATATTTATTTTTTTTGCTACGCCGAGCCCCGCCTGTGCGCTTACATCCACCAGGGCAACAAGATTCTCAAGAACTGCGTAGGAAACGTTTTCAAACACAGTCATTACAAACGCAGGAGTGCCGGTTTTAACAATATCGGATACAAGTGTTTTTTCAAACATTGACGCTCTCGGACGGAATGAGATATTCGTTTCTCCTCTTTTTCTCATTATAATTATCACAACGGCATAGTACGCCAGTGCTGTTATATTTGAGAGTGCCGTGGCCAGGGCCGCGCCGGTTACCTCCATCCCTTTCGGAAGAATAACGAACATAAAGATCGGATCAAGAACAATATTGAAAACCCCGCCGATAATCAAACCGGCTGAAGCGTGAACCGATCTGCCTTCAGAGCGTACGATATGGGCAAACATTGCGCAAAGCGCCGTGGGAACGCCGCCAAATGCTACGGCTATACGCAAATATTCCTTTGTAAATCCGTGCACCTCGGCCGCTCTTGCGCCAAGCAGATCGGCAAAAAGTCCGGCTCCGAAAAATGTTGACAGCGAGTAAACAGCGCCGATCCCAACACAGCCCCAGAAAGCAAAACGTGAGGCATCCTTTGCTTTGCCGGTTTCATTTTTTCCCATAGCTCTCGACATAACTCCAGCCGCGCCTATGCCGAAAAAATTCGAAATTGCGGACAGAAGCATGAAAGCAGGCATACTGACGGTTACCGCGGCAAGCATCGAAGCGCTCTCTGTCATACCGACAAAGAATGTGTCGGCCAAATTGTAAATTACAAGAACTATCTGAACAACAACCGAAGGCACAGCCAGCTGAATAACAGACAGCAGAACCGGTTTGCTTTCAAACAGCTCGGTCCCTGACTTTTGACTTATCATTTTCACCTGTAAATAAAAAACACAAAGCATATCCGGCGAAGCCGGATATGCTTATTTATTAACATATTTAACATGAAATCACAGGCTTGTTATCGCATAATCTCCATTGTCCTCAAGCAGTTTTTCAAAGTTCACACCGTCAGAAACGCGGATAATCATGACAACATCCCTCTCGGTGATAGAAAAGGACGAATACATGTATTCAACGTTAACGCCGTTTTCGGCAAGAATGTTAAGCAGCCCGCTGAGCCCTCCCGGTCTGTCCGGAACCTTTACGGCAAAAACCTCTGAAACATGGAGTACATAATCGTTTTCAGAAAGGATCCGTGCGGCATCCGTCTGCCTGTCGGATACGAATCTTATAATTCCGTAGCTTGACGTCTGCGCTATATCAAGCGCCCTGAGATTGATCCCGCTCTCTGAGAGAAGGCCCGTAACTCTTGCAAGCTCTCCCGATTTGTTTTCAAGAAAAACCGAAATCTGTTTTGTAATCATTTTTATGCCTCCTATATTTTTCTTCTGTCAATCACGCGGACTGCCTTTCCCTCGCTCCTCTGAATCGATTTGGGAGCAACGAGACTGACCTTTGCACCGATACCGAGCATGGCTCTGAGCGCCTGAAGAACCTTATTCTCCATCTTCGTTATCATGCCGAGGTCATCCGAGAAATTGTTTGCGTTCATCTCGACACGCACCTCTATCGTATCAGTGAGATTTACGCGGTCGACGACGATCTGGTAATTCGACGAATATCCGAGTTCAAGCAGAACGGTCTCGATCTGCGACGGAAATACGTTAACTCCCTTTACGATAAGCATATCGTCGGAACGGCCCATGGGCTTGCTCATCTTTACATGAGTTCTGCCGCAGGGACATTTTTCATCGTTCAGCACGCAGATGTCGCGCGTCCTGTACCTGATGAGCGGAAACGCCTTTTTTGTTATCGATGTAAATACAAGCTCGCCCTTCCGGCCGTACGGAAGCACTTCTTCCGTGTCCGGATCGATAATTTCCGCGATAAAATGGTCTTCGTTGATGTGCATACCGGTCTGCTGTGAACATTCAAACGCTACGCCGGGACCGCTCAGTTCCGTAAGGCCGTAAATGTCGTACGCCCTGATTCCGAGTCCGGCCTCGATATCGCGGCGCATTTCTTCGCTCCACGGTTCCGCTCCGAAAATGCCGGCTTTCAGCCTGAGCCTGTTTTTAATTCCCTTTTCGTTGATCGCTTCGGACAGATACTGCGCGTACGACGGCGTGCAGCAAAGAATGGTCGAGCCAAGATCCTCCATAAACTGCAGCTGCCTTTCGGTATTGCCAGAGGACATCGGAAGCGTAAGGCAGCCTACTTTATGACTGCCGCCGTGCAACCCCATGCCGCCGGTGAAGAGGCCGTAACCATAGCTCACATGCACTACGTCTTCTTTTGTGCCGCCCGCGGCGACGATTGCTCTTGCGCAGCATTCCTCCCAAAGATCAACGTCGGACTGGGTATAAAACGCAATAACGCGCTTGCCGGTCGTTCCGGAGGTTGACTGGATCCTGACGCATTCGCTCTCCGGTACAGCGCGGAACCCGTACGGATATGCGAGACGGAGATCGTTTTTTGTTATAAACGGAAGTTTCTTCAGGTCGTCGATCCCATTTATATCTTCGGGGCATACGCCCTTTTCCTCCATTTTACCGCGATAGTACGGAAGATTGTCCCATGCGTGCCTGACCTGCTTAACAAGCAGCTCGCTCTGTCTTGTTATGATCTGATCGCGGGACGCTGTTTCAATTTCCTGCTGATAGTACTTTTCCATTTGAAATTTTCCTTCCGAGTAAAAAAGCTTTTTTGTTAACCTCGATGAATTTCGGCGGAACGCTTTTCCCGATAACGTCAAGCCATTCAGACTCTTCAAAGTCGAAGAAAGCCGATAGCGTTCCAAGCAGTACGAGATTTACAGCCTTTACCGTTCCTGTCTCCTCCGCGAGACTGAGCGCATCATAGCAAATAAGCCTTGCGCCTGTTCCGGAGATTTTCCCTTCGAGATCATCGGGATATTCAGCGACACCGGTGATAACCGGCATCGGATTTATTTTCTGGCTGTTTGAGATCAATAAACCGTCAGGCCTGAGATACTCAAGCCATCGGGCGGCCTCCAGTAGTTCAAATGAAATGATATAATCCGCTTCTCCCCTGTCTACCACGGGAGAAAAGACTTTATCTCCGAATCTGACGTAGGTGACCACAGAGCCTCCGCGCTGGCTCATTCCGTGAACCTCGCTGACCTTGACGTCAAAACCGTGCTCCAGAAGAATTCTGCCGAGCAGCCTGCTGGCAAGCAGAGTTCCCTGTCCTCCCACGCCGACAATCATAATATTTTGTGTTGTCATGAAATTTTACCTCGATTTAATTGCGTCAAACCGGCACATCTGAATGCAAACGCCGCATCCGGTGCAAAGGGTGTTGTCGATAACGGCCCTGCCATCCTTCATGCTGATGGCGGGACATCCGATCTGCATACACGCTCTGCAGCCTCTGCATCTGTTCGCGTCGCAAACAACGGGGCCCGGATGCCTGACGTATTTAAGCAGTGCGCACGGCCTGCGTGAAATGATCACCGACGGCTCGTCAACTGCCGTTTCTTCCTTAATTGCAGCGTCGCATTCGGCAAGATTATACGGATCGACGACGCGTACCCGGTTAATGCCTACGGATCTGCACAGCGCCTCAAGATCGATTTTTGTACAGGGATCGCCCTTCAGATTGAATCCGGTGGTCGGGTTCTGCTGGTGGCCCGTCATTCCAGTTATTGAATTGTCAAGAATTATTACGGTTGAGGCTGACCCGTTGTATGCGATATTGATCAGCCCGGTTACGCCGGAATGCATAAATGTTGAATCGCCGATCACGGCAACCGTCTTTCTGCTGTCGCCCCCAGCTTTGTTGAAGCCGTGCAGACCGGAAACGGAAGCGCCCATGCATATAGTCGAATCAACTGCCGCCAAAGGAGGAACGGCGCCGAGAGTATAACATCCTATATCGCCGAGCACCGTAAGCCTGTTCTTCTTCAGCACGTAGAACAGGCCCCTGTGAGGGCAGCCGGCGCACATGACAGGAGGACGTGCCGGAATGTCTGCGTCGACCTTTCTGAATCCGCCGACCGCAAGTCCGAGTTTTTCCGCAACGTAATTATTGGAAAACTCGCCGATATTCGGGAACAGTTCCTTTCCGGTTACTTCTACGTCTATATTTCTGCAGTGGTTTTCGATTATCCCGTCAAGCTCCTCGACGACGATAACCTTATCGACCTTTTTGGAAAAATCAATAATTTTGCAGACCGGAAGAGGATTGACCAAACCGAGCTTCAAAACGGGATACGTATCGCCGAACGCCTCTTTAACGTATTGATACGAAGTGCCTGAGGTAATGAATCCTATCGAAACATCCCTGCCCTCGTCCACACTGTTCAGCGGCGTTTCCTCGGCAAATTCAGTCAGCAGACGCGTGCGTTCCTCAACGACAGGATGGCGCTTTACTGCGTTTCCCGGCATCATTATATACTTCGCGCCGTTTTTTTCGTATTTTTTTATCTCAGAGGGAGTTCTCTCTCCGGTATCGACGATACTCTGCGAATGCGCTATTCTCGTACACATTCTGAGAAGAACCGCCGTATCGTATTTTTCGGAGATCTCGAACGCCTTTTTTGCGAATTCAAGCGCTTCACCCGAATCGGCAGGTTCAAGCATGGGCATTTTTGCCGCGATGGCGTAATGGCGCGAATCCTGTTCGTTCTGAGACGAATGCATTCCGGGATCATCGGCAACGGCAATAACCATTCCCGCATTGACGCCCGTGTACGAAATCGTGAAAAGCGGATCGGCGGCAACGTTAAGTCCCACATGCTTCATACCGCAAAAACTGCGGACGCCGAAAAGCGACGCGCCGAAGGCAGATTCCATTGCCACCTTTTCGTTCGGCGCCCATTCGGCATATATTTCCTCATATTTTGCCGCTTCCTCGGTTATTTCGGTACTTGGCGTCCCGGGATAGCTTGAAACAAATCCGCAGCCCGCTTCATACAATCCTCTGGCAACCGCCTGGTTGCCAAGCATAAGTTCTTTCATGTTCATCCCTTTGTCTGTTTTTCGACAAGCTTGCCGTGACAGTATTTTTCACGGAGCAGCGGTTTTTCGATTTTCCCGGTAGGATTTCTCGGCACTTTGGCAAAAATGATTTTTCTCGGACGTTTGTATCTCGGCAGTTCAGTGCAGAACAAGTTTATTTCATCCTCGGTACACTTCACACCGTCTTTGACTTCAATTATTGCCGCCGCAATTTCCCCGAGACGGGGGTCGGGCATACCTATTACGGCGACGTCTTTTATTTTATCAAAACGTCTTAAGAAATCCTCGATCTGAACGGGATAAAGATTTTCGCCGCCGGTAATGATAACGTCCTTTTTTCTGTCAACGAGATAGATAAAACCGTCATCATCCTCGCGGGCCATATCGCCCGTATACAGCCACTCTCCGTCAAATATTTCATCGGTGGCGTCCTTGTTTTTGTAATAACAGACCATGACTCCGGGACCCCTGACCGCGAGCTCGCCAACGTCTCCGCGGCGAACCTGGTTGCGGTTTTCGTCGACGATCTTCGTTTCCCATCCGTAGCCCGCCTTTCCGATTGCGCCGACTTTATCTATGTTTTCAACGCCAAGGTGCACGCATCCGGGGCCTATGCTCTCGCTCAGCCCATAGTTTGTATCGTACTGCTGACCAGGAAAAACGGTCAGCCATCTGCGTACGAGACTTGGCGGGACCGGCTGCGCGCCGATGTGCATGAGCCGCCACTGATCAAGATAGTAATCGGACAATTTTATTCTGCCCGACTCTATTGCGTCGAGAATATCCTGAGCCCACGGCACAAGCAGCCAGACTATGGTACACTTCTCTTCCGTGACGGTCCTCAGGATCCACTCCGGCTTGATGCCTCTCAGAAGAACAGCCTTCGAACCCGAGAGAAGCGAACCGAACCAGTGCATTTTGGCGCCTGTATGATAGAGCGGCGGGATGCAGAGAAAAACGTCGTTATGCGTCTGCCTGTGATGATTCTGCTCAACGACCGCAGCCCAGTACAGTGAACGGTGCCTGTGCAGGATTGCCTTCGGGAAGCCGGTAGTGCCGGAAGAAAAATAAATAGCGGCATAGTCGTCTTCGGAAAGACTTACAGGCGGCGTTTTGCTTGAGCAGAAATTAATAAGAGACATGCAGTCCTCCGCGTATGACGGACAGTTTCTGCCGACGAAAAACATCGTCTTCATTTTGGAAAAAGAATCGTAAATCGGTTCGATGCGGGTCAGAAACTCCGGTCCGAAAACGAGTATTTCGATATCAGCGAGCTCAACGCAGTATTTGATCTCGTCACTTGAATATCTGTAATTGAGCGGCACGACGATACATCCTGCCTTCAGAACGCCGAAATAGACCGGAAGCCATTCGAGACAGTTCACCATCAGAATTCCGACCTTCGTTTCGCGCCTGATGCCGCGGCTCAGAAGAAGATTGGCAAATTTGTTCGCTTTTTCTTCAAACTGCGCCCAAGTCATTTCTCTTTTGTAAGGCGAATCAGGCTGTGCTCTCAATATAAGACTCATTTCGCGCCATGTCTGCGCGCCGTCTATTTCCTCGGACGGGTTTATCTCGACAAGTGCGGTTTCCGAACCGAATAAACGAGCATTTTTTTCAAGGAAGTCCGTAATAATCATCGTAAGCTCCAAAAATAAACGTTAATCCATTTTATCATACGATTATACCACTTTTTTTTATTCTTGTCAATACATTAACCTAATTTTACGAAATAAAAATAAACAAAACCGTAATGCAGACAAAATAAAAAAGCCTGCTCTGAAGCAGGCAAGAGAGAATCAATCCTGATAAACGCTGACGCGCTTTTTTTCACGGGTAAGGTGCTCAAATTTCACTTTTCCGTCGCAGAGAGCGAAAAGCGTGTCATCAGAGCCGCGTCCCACGTTAACGCCGGGATGAATATGAGTTCCGCGTTGTCTCACAATAATATTTCCGGCAACAACGGACTGTCCGTCGGCCTTTTTAACACCGAGACGTTTGGATTCGCTGTCGCGACCATTCTTGGTCGAGCCAACTCCCTTTTTATGCGCAAAAAACTGCAAACCGAGTCTAAGCATCTTTGTTTCCTCCGTATTTTTAATAAAATGGTGTCAGGCCTGTTCTTCCTCGACCTCAATATAATCATAGTAATCTTCGGTCATATCCATAAGCTGAATGAAATATGCCTGAATAAGACCTGAAATAGCGTATTGCTGCTCATCATTTTCACCGTTTCTGCCGAGCGCGCCATAAGCGTATACTTCGATGTCCGCGGTGTCTTCGTCTATGGTATATTGAATGTCAGAGGCGTACGAGACCTCTACGGCGTTTACTACAAGCATGGTCATGGCCGAAATAGCCGAGCAGACAATATCCTTGCCTGCGTCGTCAAATCCCGCATGGCCCGTTTCTTTAAAGCCGAAGTAAACTTCGCCGCGTTTGAAGAATGTGATCTTTATCATCCGTTGACGGAAATGATCTGAACCTTTGTGTAAGGCTGTCTGTGTCCGATCTTCTTCTTCTCGTTCTTCTTGGATTTATAGCGAAGAACAGTAATTTTTTTAGCCTTGCCGTTTTTGACGACGTTGGCCGTTACTATGGCACCCTCAACATACGGAGCGCCTGCACTGAAGGAATCACCCGATGAAACGGCAAGAACCTTATCAAACGTATAAGTTTCTCCCTCGTTTGCGTCAAGTTTCTCAACATATACTACGTCGCCCTCGGTAACCTTGTACTGCTTCCCACCTGTTTCAATAACTGCAAACACGAAAAGCACCTCTCTTTCAAAGCTGATATTTCAGCGGACTCGCTGCGGCAGGCACCATACGGTTTTGAGACCTGCGCTCATGCGGCATTTTATATTATATCATAAAAAAGAACAATTGTCAAGTGTTTTACGGCTTTTTTTAAAAAAAACCGGCAAAAACCGGCGATAGTGTAGAAAATACGAAACAGAAACAAACATCACTCCCGGGCGGGGGCAACGATGCTTTTAACCGAATCCGAACCGGCCTGGCTTCCGCTACGGTTTTCAATCCTGGTAAGAGATTTCCTGAAAACAACGTAAATCAGGACTCCAGACAACACGAAAACAGCCGCAACAACAACGGCGATAATCTTTCTGCGGAGATTTCTTTTCCTCCCGGCATTCTTCCCCTCGAAATCAAGCCTGTATTCGGCGCCGCCGTATGTGACGGAGCGGTTTGTTTCATTGATTCTGTCCTGATTACGCATATTTCCCTCTTACGCGTAATATTTTATCAGACAGTTATAAACTGAAAATTAATATTTTTTATCTTTTTTTTACGATATTTGTAAATGATTTAATAATCGTTTTCAGACAGTATTCCCCGGCACTTCAATCCCTCGTAATTTTCCTGTCTCAGAACCTCGTAAACCGCGACCGCGACGGCATTTCCGAGATTAAGCGACCGGACGCCCCCGCGCATTGGAATTCTTACGGTTCTGTCTATATTATCAAAGAGCAGCTTCTCCGGAAGGCCACACGATTCTTTTCCGAAGACAAGCCACGTCTCATCGTCGTAACATATTTCGGAAAAGCCTTTTCTTCCCTTTTGTGTAAAAAACAACAGGGGCTTGTCAGAGTTACGGTTCAGAAAATCATCAAGAGAATCGTAATAGGAAATGTCAAGCTTGTCCCAGTAATCAAGTCCGGCGCGGCGCAGTCTGGCAGAATCAATTTCAAACCCGAACGGCTTTACAAGATGCAGACGTGCGCCCGTAACGGCGCACGTCCTTGCGATATTTCCCGTATTCTGAGGTATTTCCGGCTCGATCAGACAAATGTTGATCTGTTTCATCAGAATTTTATTTTTGCCTCGTACACGATTCCGGTAATAACGCCTTCATCTATTTTGAATGAAAGCGTTACATCTCCCCTGACGTAATCGTACCACACGGTTTTTTTAAATTCGCTGCCGTAGACTTCGATCATCCGGTCGTATGTTTGGCCAATTGAAACTCCCTCAACGGTTGCCGCATTTTCATCGAAAAATTCTATGTTGTATGGTATTTCGGTTCCCTTGTCGTTGTATGTGATTATCTGCAGGCTGCCGTAGTCGTAAACATTGTCCTTGCCCTGCGATGCGCACGAATCGATTTCAAAAATTCTTTCCGGCTCAGGCATGTTGCCTGGCAATGCCTTAAGAAGGTCGATTCTTACGCCGTCAAGGACAAAATACCACGCTTCTTCGTTTTTTCCTGGTATGCCGACAGTCTCGGTAGGCGTACCGGTCGCCGGATGCGTGTCAGACGGGATGCCTCCGTTATTACACGAGACAAAAACAAACAGAACAAGAACCGATAAAAAGAAAACAATTACTTTATTCATATCCGGTTATCATCACTTTCTCTTGCGTTTATATATTTTTCAAGTTTTTTGTTATACATCTCCGAAACCGAATCGTCCCCTCTGCGATCCGGCAGGCCGGTCTCTGCCAGAATATGACCGAAATATCCGGTCAGTTTCTCGGCGCCGTACACGTTTAGATGCATTCCGCCGTCATACGTATCCTGCGAATAATCGATCCCGATCTCGTCTCTCAGTCTGTCAAAATTATAATACTCAAGACCTCTTTCGGCAGCATACTCCGAGATCTGCGCGTCATATTCGTCAAACCAGACCGGGTAAATCCGCGGCGCCTTGAAAAGAATCAGCCTGATCGAATTTTCACTGCAAAGAGCACATATTTTATCAAGCCAGAGGTAATTGCTCTCCGCAAAGTCCGGATTTCTCAGCGTTTCCCGCGGAAATCCGCTGTAGGGGACCGTATCCTTCTCCATCAGAAAGCCGTTAAACGTATTTCTTTTTGTACCGAAAAAATATTTGAAATCCTCGGAGGTCAGCTCGGTTATTCTCGAGTGATATCTGATTATGGGGAAAAGATATGAGGCAAAACTTTCATCCTCGCCCATCGAGGCCCGTATAATGCCTATCTTGTCCTCCGACCAGCGCATGAGGTCTATCGCAAGCCTGTTGTATTCTTCTTTCACGGGCTCCGAGTACCGCATCGAGCCAACGCTCAGCACGACGGCTTTCGGAGTTTCGTATTTCAGCGTCTCGCTTAAAATATAATATGACTGCCATATCAGCTGCTGAGAGTTGCCGCGCACGTATGAGGTTATCCCGTACTTTTCCCACAGAATCATCGGACTGATATTCGCGTACACCTCGCAGTCGCCGATTATAATCAGGTCGTGCTCTCTGTCCTCGGAATAATACTGTGACGTCATGCTCCCCTCGACCAGATGCTCCGAATACTTCGGAGAAACAAGCCTCGTAAGCATGCAAAAGACAATAACAGCAAGGACGGCAAAAACCGCAACCGGTATTAATACCTTTTTCTTAAACATTTCCAAGGCATTTGGGATATGCGTCAAAGTCCCAGTCGCGATACGTTTTTGTGCCGTAATTTACAACCGTTTCAAGGCGCATCGTGTCGTTCATAAGCTCATATTTCGGGTGATAGCCGACCGGCGTCCCGTCGATATGCCACCATGTATCATCTATTTTTACAATGACCCAGAAATGAGGTATCGGGTATTTTTCCCTTGTTCTGCACAGGTAGGTCTCAAATCCCCGCTCGTCAAGCAAAGCCTTGAGGCAAACCGCGTGAACATAGCATTCGCCCTTGTTTTTCGTAAATCCAAACCATACCGCGTCGCCGTTTCCGTTGTTTCCGGCTATATATTTTATTGACATGACGTACGCGCGGCAGGCAAGCGCCTCTTCCCTTTTTGTTTCAAAGGTTCCAAGACCGTCGGAAATCTGCTTCACAAGCGCGGCCGTATCCTCGTCGTTATGAACAACGGTGATCTTTCTCTGCTTTGTCGCAACATTGCCGAAGCTGTCAACGGCGCTGTAAACGGCATAATACGTTCCCATTTTATTGTAATCGACGTTTGACGAGTTAACCTTGAAATGTACCGCTCCGTCGCTGTCGTCGGTTGCCGTGACGCCTTTGGAATAATCAGGCTTAACTCCTCTCACGACTGTAAGTTCGCCGAGACCTTTGAACACAGGGGGAAGCTTGTCAATATACAGCGTTATGACAAACGTCGTCTCCTCCTCCGTTCTGTTGCCGAATCTGTCCGTCGCGGAAACCTTTACCGTCTGGGGCTCGTTGATAAGGTCGTAATCGATTTCTGTTTCAAGCGCAACGGAAATGTCCTCCATATTTAAATCGAAAAGCGAATATACAAAATCCTCTGCCGAGACTTCTGCGCCGGGAGCTACCGACACTGCCTCGAGCTCAAGCTCGGGGGGCGTGGTGTCAACGATTCTGACGGTCGTTCTGTTGGCACGGCCGTTGCTCTCGGCCTCGACAACGTATTCACCGACAGGCTGAGAATTGATCTCGTCCAATTTGTCCTGCGGAATTTTCCCCTCGTCGTGCTCGGGCGAGATCAGGAACATATTCTCCTCGATTTTATCGCCGAACTCTATTGTAAAGCTCTCGTTCATCCAGTCGGTATAAAGCATAACCGTCCCCGAAGTTACGTTCCCCTCGCAGTCGACAACCGAAATATCGACAGGCATTTCGTAACTGAAGGTATCCGGAAGCTTCATTATGGTATCGTATCTTGAAAGATCCGAAACGCTTACGATAAAATCATTGACGTCAGGCGTATAACCCGGATTTGTATAAAAATCACGAAATTCAACGTCCGGCGGCGTGGTGTCCTGCACAGTAAACGTCACCGTCTCGATATAATCGCCGTAGGCAAACTGGAGCGCGCTGTGGCCGGTTACGGAAGTGTCAACCGACGACATATCGGTAAGAACAGATATTTTATCGTCCCTGCGCGCGTTTTCGGTCCTGAAAAGTTCAGCGGAAAGAACGACCCTCTCGCCAAGTTCGATTGTAACGTCATGAAAAAACGGCGGCTCGTCTTTTCTGAAAAGCTCTTTTATGTTTTCGCACGATGAAAGGGAATGCAGCAAGAATATTACGAAAAAAACAAAAACAAAACGTTTCATACGAAAATCCAGCTTAACATAAAATGATTAATCGGGAAGCGTGCTCAGGCACACTGAAGGATAAAAATTGCCGTCGGCCGCCTTGCTTGAAGTTGCGCTTCGCGCGTCAAGATCGTTGAAGTGCCACCATTCCGACGCAAGCGGCGTAAATCCGGCCTCCGTGCAGATATATCTGAAGAGCTTTGCGTCGTCTGTCATGGATTCCGCGAGGGGGACTGATCTCCACCCGGTCGACTTGACCGACGAATACGGATATGCGTACGTTATCGACATTACGGATAGCTCATGCATCGGCGACGGCATGTCGGTAGAAGTCGTTTCGTATGGGCAGACCACGGTGTACTTGCCCACCGTAACGGAGGTGCATGATTCGACATGCTCGAGATTAGCGTCGAAGGCGTAGCCGTACTGGTGAGAACCCTTGCCGGTCGAAGCAAACCATGTCGTCGACCACGTATCGTTTGACACTCCCGCCTTGACCTTGGAATTTTTATTCATCAGCGCCTTAAGGCCGTTATATATTTTTGCCTGCACATCAGACGGGCGGTACGCCTCGTGCATTACGAGAGTGTATCCTGCCTTAAGCGCGATCTGCTGCGCGGCGCATATCTTCTTCGCCGTCCCGTACAAGGAAATGATAATGTACTCTTCACGGCCGAGCCGCGCGTTGTATGTTTTGTTTGAAACTACGTACAGATTTTCGCCGGTAACTCCCGGAATTGAATACAGGGATGATTTATAAATACTGCTGGACGCGTTGGTGTTTTTATAAATAATCGACGGTATGACATCGGGAAGATTGACAAAGCACATCTTTGATTCTACCCAGCCTATAACCGAACCGCTTTTTATCTGAAGCCAGCCGTCGTCCGTATCGGCAAGTATGGTAAAGCAGTCCCCCATGCCCATGGCAATAAGCGATGGCGACGATTTGTCGGGGTTCTGATATACATTGACTGTCGTGCCGACGTAACCCGTGGCGCCGTCGATCGGCAGTTCAAAGCCGTTGTACAGCGCGTTCGGCTGAATGTCAACCGTATGAGCGCGCGTTTTGGCATCGAAAGTTATCGGAGAGAGAGTATCTGCGTCCGTTGCCGTATCAGTGAAGATGGCGTCGGGATCGAGATTGCTCCCGTGAACAGAAACCGAACCTTCGGATCCCGAACTGTTCTTCTTGAAAATCAAAAAAGCCGCGACAAGCACAAGGATAATCAGAACAATTATGACGACCCTCAGGAAGGTCTGCGTAAACGCGTACTGATCGTTATACTTTTTCTTTCTGTTTGTCATTTCAAATCCTTTCGCTCAACAGAAACAGTCTGTTCTGCCGAAAATCAAAATCTGCCGCTGTGTCCCCCGTGGGAGGAACCGGAACTGCTTGTGTGCGTTGACGAACCTCCGCCTCCGCCTCTTGAACCGCTGTCGGTGTCGCGCCTTGTTCTTGATACGTTGCTGCGCAGGAATACGTCGCTGTTGTCTATGAGTTCAAAACTGTTTTCGATAAGGTACGCGGATGCGTTGTTGACCGGCCTGACGGACGTAAGCTTTCTTTTCTCGGCGCCCAGTTTGATTAAAGCAAACAGCAGAGACAGAACCACGGGTATCAGAATACGAAGCGGCGAGAGAAAGAAGGCTCCGAAGGAACGGTCCCTCGCAGTGTACGAAGAGTTGCCCGGATACGAATAATCACTGTGATACGCGCTGCCGTTTGCGTCGTAATAGTTTATATACCTGTTGCAGTCGTTTGCAAACGAGGAAACGGCCGCATAATAATTCCCGTTTGACAGATAACCGACAAAACTGTCCTCTATGTCGTAAAGTATCTCGTCGGTGAGCGCGTAAATAGCCCTGCCCTTCGTGGATGTTGCCCAACCGCGTCCTCCCATGTCAACGAGAAGAAGCACTCCGTCGTCGGAATATCCGTTATAATCGTAATAATCGTCCGCATATTCCGTAAGCGCGTCATCATAGCTGTCAATGAGGTCGTCGTAGTCAAACGGTTCCCCATGGTAGGTTATCCCGTCGACCAGAATAGCGACAATATCCGCCCCGCACCCGTCCGACGCCGATTTCAGATACTGTTCAAGAGACGCGCGCTCCGCAGAAGAAAGCAGCCCTGCGTCGTCGACAACGTGTTTGCCGCCGGCATACGGGCAAACAGCCGCCGCAAGGATAATGACAGCCGTAAAAACGGAGATCGCCAGACATTTTAAAACCCTTTTCACAGCATAAACCTCCAGACAAGCCAGAATAATCCGAGCGTGACGGCGGCGGCCGATCCGAGATAGACAAAGAACCATTTCCACCATTCCTTTTTGTCCATCGGCAGATTGCCGACCATTTTCCCTGTCTGGCCGTTCATGGCGAAATGATAATTCTGCCCGTTCCATGAGGTATTAAGAAACCAAACGGGATAAAGAACGTATTTTGTGATGCCCTTGTCAATATTTACGGACCTTGATTCACTTGTAAGCGAATCATATTCGGAGGCCGTCTGTTTGAGCATCGCCTCGGACGTTACCCCTATTCGGTAATTCGCCCGCGTCTCGCATTCGGATTCGGCAACGTCATACCGGTCCGCGTAATAACCGCTCAGATACGTGGAACTGAAATTCACCGCCTGACTGAAATCAAACGGCTCGATCGATTCCATCAGATTGTTGTCGATCTTGAGAGAACCGTCGACCGGAACGTTGCAGAACCCCATTCTTCCTCTGCGGTAAACGGAATAATAGCTTGTTTCGGTATAGTCGTATTTGCTGTCGGACCAGTGCCGGACCTTTGTTCCCTCCCAGCTCGCGTCGACGTCGCTGTCAGCCTCAAAAAGCCAGAACGGTACGTAAAGACCCTTTATTTCGTCAATATGATTCGCGTCCCTGAAGGGTTTGGGAAGCAATTTTTTACCTTTTATATGCTCGTAAAGCGCCGCTTTGGCGGACTCTTTGCTAAGCTTGAACGGTATTATGTAATCTGGACGCAGATCGCCGGCAAGTTTCCCGGCCATAACGACCGGACTGCTGCAATACGGACATGCGGTCGCGGCGGTATTTGTGTCGCAGATAATTTCACCGCCGCAGGAATTGCACACGTAAACGCACATATCCTCCGCTTCGCCCTCGCTCCATGTCTGATTTGTGCTTTGCCAGTCAATATTTTCCTGCGCCCCGTTCTGAAGAAGTTCATCCCGCCTGTTGAACGCTTCGATGTCAGCGAAAACAGAGTCGCAGTAAGGACATTTCAGTTTCTGGAGCGCACTGTCAAAAACAAGCTTGCCGCCGCAGTTGGGGCAAACGTATTCAAACAGCGTACTGTCGCTCACATGTTTGTTTTCAGCCAAGACGCCATTCCTCCTACGATGATGTTTCTGGCGGCTTATTCATCAGCCGCGTATTTCGATACGATGTGATAAAGGTTATCGTCGCACTCACACCAGACTTCGTCCCATTCCATGGAATAAACGGCGCCGAGCATCGATTTTGCACTAACGATGAAATTTCTGTCCTTGTCGGTCAGAAACGCGTTGCCGCCGCTTCTTGTCATTTCGCTGACAAATTTGCTTATCTGGCTCATAGTGTCAAGATTGATTTTGATTCTCATTTTTCTCTGTTCCCTTTCAGTGTCAGTTTTCTGTTAATCTTCAGTGTCGAGGCGGAGCACGGCCATGAACGCTTCCGGAGTCACCTCCACGGAGCCGAGTTTCCGCATTTTCTTTTTTCCTTCCTTCTGTTTTTCAAGAAGTTTCTTTTTTCTTGTTATGTCGCCGCCGTAGCATTTCGCAAGGACATCCTTGCGCAGTGCCTTCACGGTTTCGCGCGCTATTATTTTACCGCCGATCGCCGCCTGGATAGGTATTTCGAAAAGCTGCCTTGAAATGTTTTCCTTCAGCCGTTCGGCGATGCGTCTCGCCCTTGCATACGCCTTTTCTTCGTGAACAATAAACGAAAGAGCGTCAACCATCTCCCCGTTCAAAAGAATATCAAGGCGAACGAGCTTCGAAGGCACATATCCCTTCATTTCGTAATCAAGAGACGCGTATCCTCTCGATTTGCTTTTCAGAGCGTCAAAAAAATCGTAAATGATTTCGTTCAGCGGAAGTTCATAGTGCAGTTCGGTTCTTGTGTCGTCGATATATTTCATATCGATAAAAGAGCCCCGTCTCTCCTGACACAGATCCATTATGTTCCCTATATACTCGGACGGGGTGATGACCGACGCGCTGACAATAGGTTCGGCCGCGCATTCTATCTCATCCGGTTTCGGGAAATTGCTCGGGTTGTCGATCCTGACAACCGATCCGTCCTTTTTTGTAATTTCGTAAATGACGGAAGGCGCGGTCGTGATTATTTCCAGATTGAACTCCCGCTCAATCCTCTGCTGAATGATCTCCATATGCAGAAGCCCGAGGAAACCGCATCTGAAACCGAAGCCCAGAGCAACCGACGTTTCGGGCTCGAACGACAGGGCAGCGTCATTCAGCTGCAGCTTTTCCAGCGCGTCCTTCAGATCGTTATATCTTGCTCCGTCGGCGGGATAAATGCCTGAAAACACCATTGAAACGGCTTTTTTGAATCCGGGCAGCGGGACGGAGGTCGGATTGCCCGCAAGCGTTACTGTATCGCCGACGCGAGTGTCAGACACGGTTTTTATAGAGGCGGTAAAGTAGCCGACGTCCCCGGCAGAAAGCGAATCCGTGCGCCTGAGCCCGAACGGCTCGAGAACGCCGACGTCCACGGTGTCAAATTCAAGCCCGTTGCTCATCATCCGGATACGGTCACCGCTTTTAATGCTGCCGTCAAAAATCCTGACAAGGACCACGACCCCGAGATATGAATCGTAATACGAATCGAAGATCAGCGCCTTAAGCGGAGCGCTTTCATCTCCGTGCGGTGCGGGTATACCGTTCACGACAGCCTCAAGCACGTCGTGGATATTAAGCCCCGTCTTGGCGGAGACGGCCGGGCAGCCCTCGGCAGGAATGCCTATCACATCCTCGATTTCCCTCCGCGTACCGTCGATATCCGCCGACGGAAGATCAATCTTGTTGATAACCGGAATGATCTCAAGCCCGCTGTCGGAAGCGATATACGCGTTTGCGAGCGTCTGGGCTTCTATGCCCTGCGTTGCATCCACGACAAGCAGAGCGCCCTCGCAGGCGTTAAGCGAACGCGAAACCTCGTAGTTGAAATCCACGTGACCGGGGGTGTCGATCAGGTTAAGGATATAATCCTCTCCGTCGTCCGCTCTGTAGGTGAGATTTACGGCGCGGGCCTTGATCGTGATTCCTCTCTCTCGTTCAAGGTCCATATTGTCAAGGACCTGCTCCTCCATTTCCCTGTCGGAAACCGTTCTCGTCTGTTCGAGGATCCTGTCGGCAAGAGTTGACTTGCCGTGATCAATATGGGCTATAATTGAAAAGTTTCTTATATTTTTCTGTCTGTCAGACATCAGTCGTGCCTCAGTTTCTCCAAGTCAATTCCAAGTGAGCTTAATATTTCCGTCATTCTGCAAACCGGCAGACCGACCACGGTACAGTAATCTCCGTCGATCTTTTCCACGAACACGGAACCGAGAGACTGTATTCCGTACGAGCCTGCTTTGTCCATAGGCTCCCCGCTTTCAACATAAAAACGGATTTCCCTGTCTGACAATTCTCTGAAATACACATGCGTGCTGACCGTTTCCGTAACAACATTGCCTTCAAAGGAGACTGTCAGACCGGTGTGCACGGTGTGTCTGTTTCCCGAAAGAAGCCTGAGCGTATCAAAAGCCTCTTCCGCGTTCCCGGGCTTTCCGAGCACTCTGTCTCCGAACTGAACAAGCGTATCGGAAGCTATGACAGGCAGCAGATCGCCGATTTTCGAGACAACATCGGCGGCCTTTGCGGCGGACAGACGCGCGACAAGCTCGAACGGCGTTTCGCCGCGCACGGCGCTTTCGTCGACGGAAGGAACAACGATCCTGTAATCAAAACCGAGCGCGTCGAACATTTCCCTTCTCCTGGGAGACCCCGACGCAAGAATTATCTTTGCCATTATTTCGTGATCTCCCCGAAAAGATCATAGTCAACTGCGTCGGTTATTCTGATCTTGACAAAATCCCCTTCGTTCGGCCATACCGCGGCATTCCCTTCAAACCTGCCTCCGGTAAAATAAACCTTTCCGTCGATTTCGGGCGCGTCCGCTTCGCTTCTGCCGAAAAATGTTCCGGCTACCGTGTCGTAACCTTCGCACAGCACCCTGATCTTTCTGCCGATTTTTTCCCTGTTGAGCGCCTCGTGTATATCGAGTTGAATCGACATCAAAGCGTCATATCTGTCCTGTTTGGTCTGCTCATCAATCTGATCGGGCATGTCAAAGGCGGGAGTGTCCTCTTCTCTTGAGTAAGTGAAAACGCCGAGACGTTCGAATTTTGCATCCCTTATATACTCGCAAAGCTCGTCGAAATCCTCTTCCGTCTCTCCGGGGAAACCGGTAAGAAGCGTCGTCCGTATTGTAATACCTGGAATTTCACTGCGAAGCTTTTTAACAGTCTCACGTACGCACTTTCCGTCCCCGTGACGGTTCATGGCCTTTAGCATGTGGTCGGAAATATGCTGTATCGGCAGATCTATGTATTTAAGGACTCGCGGATTGTCGCGCATTTCGCCGATCAGCTCGTCGGTTATCTTATCCGGATAGCAGTACATCAGCCTGATCCACGGAATTCCGGTATTATCGGTTATTGCCCGGATAAGGCGGGCAAGACTGTACTCCCCGTAAATGTCAAGACCGTATCGCGACGTATCCTGCGCGACGACAACGAGCTCCTTTACGCCGAGACGTTCAAGATCCGCAGCCTCGCTGACTATGTCTTCGATTTTTCTCGAACGGATCGCGCCACTTTTCACGGTTATCGCACAGTACGCGCAACAGATGTCGCAGCCTTCTGCGACTTTTATGTAAGCGGTATAGTCGGGAGTCGTCAGAACGCGGTCTCCTCCGAGCTCCATATCCTCATTGCGGAGGCACGAATGATATTTTTTACCCGACCACACGCTTTCCACGGCCTGAACGATATTGTGTATCGAGCCTGTCCCGACAACCGCGTCAACCTCGGGCATCTCTTTGAATATCTCGCTCCCGTATCTCTGGGCCAGACATCCCGTGCAAACAATGCCCTTCAGATTCCGGTTCTCCTTCAGCCAGGCAACGTCGAGAATATTGTCTATCGACTCCTTTTTCGCGCTCTCGATAAAAGCGCAGGTGTTCACTATAACGATGTCAGCCTCCGTATCCTCCGGAGTTATTTCGTAACCGGCCGAAACAAGTTCGTTCAGCATGACTTCCGTATCTATCTGATTTTTGGGACAGCCGAGGGATACGAATCCGATAACTGGTTTTTTCATTTCATTTTCCGCCGAACAGCCTGTCGGCGCCAAACAGCTTTCTGAAAAACTTAAAATACGCTTTTGATATAACGCCTATACAGTAGTCGTACAGGAGAAACGTCACGTTGGCAATTATGTACGTAAAAATGTTAAAGCCGAGTCTTTCATCTTTGACGTTGAGAATGAAAATGGAAACGGCAATAAGTCCTGTGAGAACCGCATTAAAATAAACAAGTTTGACTGCCAGAGACGCGATCACGGGAAGCTTTTCGACTTTCGGCCGGAAAACCGGGTACAGCCCGCCGAGGACAAGATAGGCAACCGCCGCGAATTTATCAGGCAGAAGCAGCATGGAGAGAACAGAAACAACGCCGTACACCGCCCACTGGAACGGAGTTCCGATTTCCGAAACGACAAACATCATTATGAGCGAAACGACGGCCACGGCTGTAAGGTCAAAAATGTTAACAGCCGATCCGAGATAAAGAATAACGACGCAAAGAGCGGAAACTATCGCCGAAACGGCCAGCTTTCTGGTCTTAATCTTAGATTCGTTCATATCAGCAGCAGGAAATATTGTTTCCCATGCAGTCGCAGCAGCATTCCGCGCACAGACAGGAAGTGCAGAAGCCGGCAGAGGAGCACAGGCCTCCTCCGGCGCCCGTCGGCATAGTCCCGGAGCGCTGTCTGAGACTGTCAAGGGCGCTGCGGTATTCCCTGTTGTCGGGCGCAAGATAGCACGCCGACTCGAAATATCTTTGCGCGTCGTAGGTCCAGCCCTTCTGGCGAAGAACGCATCCCTTCAGAAAATTCCATTCCGCGTTGCGCTCGGACGTCGGAATATTGTTAAGATACACATCCGCTTCCGCACAGCGCGAGTTGTTGATAAGCACCCTGATCCTCTGAAATGTGGCGGCGTTGTCGCCCGTATACGTATAGTACGCACCGTCGTATCCGTCGTAATCCGTCTGCCCGGAGGAATCCTCGGCGCGCAGCTTCTGAATATCGGAATACGCGGTGTTTATTTCCTTCATTTTTTCTTCGGCAATATCGGCAAGAGGGTTGTTCGCGTAATTGTCGGGATGATATTTCTTCGCAAGATCGCGATACGCTTTTTTGATCTCGTCGTCTGTCGCGTCGCGCGAAACACCGAGAACCTTGTATGGATCGGTCATTAATTACCTCGATTTAAAATTTCTTCTGTTTTGGCGGGAAGTCCAAGCCTGACTACATTACGGCATATGCGCATGATCTCGGTATCAGAATCCGAAATCAGTTCGAGAGCAAGGTCGGCGTCCCGCAGTTCGATATGCATTGCCGCGCGGCAGCTCTCAACCGAAAAACCGTCAGAAAACGGATTAAAAACTTTATTTTCAAGATCCTTTTTCAGGTCGTCGGCCGCGTCTGCAAAATAAATCCACTTGCCTATATGAAAACCTATTTGCTCCGCCACGCGTTTTTTCTGGCCGTCGTAACCGTACGAAAACACTGCCGCAGTCATTTCCCCGGATGCTTCGGCAAGTTCGTCGGCCGAAACGGATTTTTTACTTTCCAGTCCGTTCAAGCGGTCGAGACAAGCGCGGATTTCCGAAGAAAGATCCTCAAGCCCAGCCCTTTTCTTCATGCGTTTCCCGAAGAATCTCAAAATTCTGAAAAAAAGCTTCCTGAAGCCTCTGCTGTCGCGGACGTCATCGTCAAGCTTATACCAGGCAAGCAGCGAGCATACCGATGCGCAGTATTCCAGAATATCGTCCTTATCGGCTGTCAGTTTTCTGCGAAAAGGCGGAACGGGACATCTTTTTTTTGCGAACGAAGGCGTTTTCTCATCAAGCATATAGCGGCAGAGAGCAAGAAAAACGACGTCGTACGAAAGAGTAAGACGAGATTCGCCGCAGATTTTCTTCCCAAGGATACGGCACAGCCCGCAATAAACTCCCTTGTAAAAAATATCCTCCCTTACCAGGAGCTCGTCCCGGAATGGTCTGACGTAGCCGAGCATATTAACTCCAGTTCAATTATAATCCAATATATATTATACTACATTTCCGCCGAAAAGTAAATACTAAAACAAGATTTGCCTCAAAAAAGTTACAACACGTTAAATAATCCCGCCTTTGCGGCGGGAATTGTTTAATATATCTGAAGACTGCTTATAAGCTCGCACATCGGCCTGCCGTTTTCAATAAGATGATATGCGGCACAAACCGTTTCGGCAATTTCGGGCTGATTTTCTATCCCGGAATATCTGGCAAGCGCCGCCGCGGCTCCATGCTCGCGCGTGAACTCCGCGACCTCGGTCGAGGAAGCGTCGTCATCAGGAGAGAACCTGAGTCCGGCAGCAATTCCGGCACAGATGTTCACCGGCTTTATTCCGTGCTTCAGACACAGTTTCGCCGCGCCGGCAAGCCTGTCGTTTCCCGAAAGCTTGCGTATGGTATCTCTGCCGACGCGCGCGACGGTATCGCCGAGGAGCCTGTTTTCGAATCTTCCGACAAGGTTCTCCGAAAAAATCAGCAGTTCCTCAAGAGGAACGCCGTATTCCGCCGAAAGAGCTCTCGACGATTCGATAAGAGCCCTGAGAGCAATCAGCTTGATTTCAGCGTCCTTTGCCGCCTGCCATATGTATTCATATCCTTTAAGATTGCCCAGATAGGCGCATATCGCATGACTCATGTTATGCATGAAAAGCTTGCGGCGGATATAAAAGTCAAACGGCGAAAAGGGGATCATGCCCTTTATGTCGGGAATTTCGCCCTTGAAGGCCGCCTTATCGACCGGAAGCTCGCAGTACGGCTCAACGCATACAGCAAGCGGATTTTTTTCGGATATTTCCTTCGGCGTTGCCGGCACCATTCGGCCTATCGAAGGCTCGACAAGCGCAATATACCCGTCAAAATATTTCTTTTCGGCGTCGCTCAGGTTTTCCTTTACCATGCCGGCAAAATAACTGTCGGCCCCTATCATATTTTCACAGATTATGACATTGAGCGGGGTCGTATTCCCGCGGGCCATTCTAAGTTTAACGCCTCCGGCGAACGGAGCGGCGATGAACTTCAGAATATTGACTCCCACCGCGGTGGCCATAATATCCGCAGACGCGATCGCCTCGGCGATGGCGGCGTTGTCGCGGCCGTTAACTCCGCGCACGCAGTCAACGACGTACTCGTTATACCGGTCTCCGTCAGTAATGTAAACCGGATACCGGCCGTCGGAATTAAGCCTGTCTATAACCGCCATGTTTACGTCAATAAAGGAAACTTCATACCCCGACTGGCGGAAAAGCTGGCCGATAAAGCCCCGTCCGATGTTTCCCGCGCCGTACATAACCGCTTTTTTCATTTTCAGTGCCTCATTTCTGCGCCGCGTCGATTATAGCGGCAAAGTCCGTCGCTTTGAGAGAAGCGCCGCCGATAAGTCCGCCGTCAACGTTGTATTTCTCAAGAAGTTCGGCGGCGTTACCCGGTTTCATTGAGCCGCCGTACTGGATCGTTACCGCTTCGGCAGTCTCCGCGCCGTATTTGTCTGCGATAACACCGCGGATGATCCCGCAAACCTCGTCGGCCTGCTCCGACGTGGCCGTGCGTCCCGTGCCGATGGCCCATACCGGCTCGTATGCGACAATAACGTTTTTGACATTTTCCGCGTCTATCCCCTGAAAAGCAATCTTGGTCTGCATTGAAACAATCTCCGCGGTGATACCTCTGTCGCGCTGCTCAAGCAGTTCGCCGACGCAGAGAATCGGCTTTAGCCCTGCCTCAAGCGCCGCCGTCAGGCGAAGATTTACCGTCTCGTCGGTTTCTCCGAAATACTGTCTGCGTTCGCTGTGACCTACGATAACGTATTCAGCGCCTGCTTCAACAAGCATGCCGGCAGATATTTCACCCGTATACGCTCCGCTTTTCATAAAATGCACGTTCTGCGCCCCGACCTTTATATTTGTGCCTTTAACAGCCTCTGCAACCGACGGCACGTCAATAAACGGAACGCAAACCACGATTTCACACCCGTCCATGCCGGCAACAAGAGGCTTAAGCTCCTCAATAAGTTTTCTTGCCCCGCTAGGCGCAAGATTCATTTTCCAGTTACCGGCTATAACCGTTTTTCTGAGATTCCTGTTCATACTGTTCTCCTGTTCGAAACAATCCCCCCATGTCAAGATGGGGGGAAAATATTACTCTTTATCCTGCAGACACGCTATGCCGGGGAGTTCGAGACCCTCAAGGAATTCAAGCGATGCCCCGCCGCCGGTGGAAATGTGCGTCATTTTGTCGGCAAAACCGAGCTTTTCAATTGCCGCCGCGGAGTCTCCGCCGCCAATGATGGATACCGCCTTGCTCTCTGCGACCGCCGTGGCGACGCCGATGGTTCCCTGCGCGAACTTATCCCATTCGGAAACGCCCATCGGGCCGTTCCAGACGACGGTTCCCGCGCCCTTGATGGCATACCCGAAAAGAATAACGGTTGCGGGTCCTATGTCAAGTCCCATATATCCGTCGGGAATGTCGGCGCTGTCCACAAATTTGTCGTCACAGTCCGGAGCGTATCTGTCACCTACGTGATTGTCGACGGGAAGGAGCACCTTGACGCCCCTTGATCTGGCTTTTTCGAGAAGTTCCGAAGCGAGCTCGAGTTTGTCATCCTCGCAGAGGGAGGTACCGATTTTGTGGCCTCTCGCCTTGTTGAAAGTATATGCCATGGCACCGCCGATAACGAGCGTGTCGACCTTGTCGATGAGATGGTTTATGACGCCGATCTTATCCGATACCTTTGCGCCGCCGAGGATCGCGACAAACGGACGCTGCGGATTTTCAAGAGCGCTCCCCATGATGGATATTTCTTTTTGAATAAGATAGCCGCATACGGCGGGGAGATAATCTGCGACTCCGGCGGTGGAAGCATGTGCGCGATGAGCGGTCCCAAAGGCGTCGTTCACGAAAATATCCGCAAGAGAGGCAAGCTGTCTCGAAAATTCGGGATCGTTTTTCTCCTCTTCCTTGTGGAATCGCACGTTTTCGAGGAGCATAACGTCGCCGTCCTTAAGGGCGGCGGCTTTCCCGTGCGCGTCCTCACCGATAACGTCGTTTGCGAGCACTACTTCCTTGCCGAGATATTCCGACAGGCGCTTTGCCACCGGAGCAAGAGAATACTTCATGTTGAACTCGCCCTTCGGTCTGCCCATATGAGAGCAGAGGATGACCCTCGCGCCGTTCGCGACAAGATACTCTATAGTGGGGAGCGCACCGACGATTCTCTTGTCGTCGGCAATCTCGTCACCGTTCATAGGAACGTTAAAATCGCATCTGACAAGCACCCTTTTACCGGTAACCTCAATATCCTCAACCGTCTTCTTATTGTAATCCATTTTACCTCCGAAGCCGCGCAGAGCGGCGAAACATAACTTAATGCCGGTGTTTACGCGTTCCACCACGTAAAACCAAAATATTATACCATATTTTCGCCCGGAAATCAATAGTCAGAGACAATTTTATTAATGTAAACAGGTAAAAAATCCTTCAGATACGTTTTTTCAAGCCTTAAAATTGACTTTTGCACGAATTTGTGGTATAATATGAACAGTAATTCCGCAGGAGACTGACACCGAAATGATTGAAAACGCAGGCGCGGACATGATCCGCAGGATCGCCGACAGATACGGAAAAGGCGGGCATCCCCGCATCATTTTTACACGCGAAAAAACAGATGAGATAAGAAAACACGCAGGGACCGGAGACCTGTGCGACAGGGCTGCCGGCCGCGTCATAGCGGCGGCTGACGGATATCTCAGGACAGAACCTGAAAAATACGATCTGCGCGACGGGCTGCGTCTTCTGTACGTCAGCCACGAGATCGCGGACAGGGTGTACGCCCTCGGATTTTCCTATCTTGTAACCGGCCGAAAAGAGTATCTTGAGCGCGGAAAACGCGAGCTGTTTGCCGCCCTTAACTTTCCCGACTGGCATCCGTATCATGATCTCGATTACGGCGTCATGTGCTACGCCGCGGCCTTCGGGTACGACTGGTTTTACAATGACATGAGCGAAACGGAACGCGCGTTCTGCCGTGAAAAAATATGCGAGTACGGCTTCGGGCCGGCGCTTGAGGACTACCTCGACCTCCCGCGCAAAAGGACTTATCCTTGGGTTCAGGACGATCCGGGAGACAATCACAAACTGATAAACAACGGAGGCATCTCGCTTTGCGCGCTTGCGATATGCGACGAGACCGACGGCGACGTTTGCGAACGGGTCCTTGATTTTGCCTACAGGGACGACTATAAATTCATAAGGGCGGCGTACGACGTCCGCGACGGAAGCTACTTCGAGGGGGTCTCCTACTGGGAGTACGGGATGCGTCATCTGGCAATCCACATGACGGGTCTTATGACTGCATGCGGCACGATCTATGATTTCATCGACTGGGAGGGGTTCAGAAAAACTCCGTATTTCCTTGTTCTGCTCTGCTCGAACAACTTCAAATCATTTTGCTTCAGCGACGGCAGCGAGGAATATCTCTGCGTTTCCCCGCTTCTCTGGGTCGGACCGGCAGTGTGCGAAAACGCCTTCGCGCAGTTAAGAATAAAACGCATGGAGGAGGGCGACATCTCGCTGTTTGACATAATGTGGTACGATCCGTCGGCCACTGTCAGCGAAGCGAATCTGCCGACCGACTACGGCGCGTTAGGAACGTCCAACGCAACGTTCAGAAGCGACTGGTCGGATCAGTCCATGTTCGTCGGCATTCATTACGGGAAAAACAAACTTCCGCACGGTCACCTTGATATGGGGGAATTCTGCGTCGATTACTGCAACAGGAGATTTTTCACGGACCTCGGCAAGGACGACTATAATCTCGAAAACTACATTAACTGCTACAGAATGCGCGCCGAGGGACACAACACGCTCGTCATAAATCCGTCGGCAGATTTCGACCAGCACTGGTCGGGCGAAGCCTACGCTGACGAATTTGTGACCGGTGAAATCGCACGGGTGTCGGCCGACATGTCGTCTGCATACTCCCCGGCAAAAGTCAGGCGAACGCTCTCCCTTGACAAAAAGACTAAAACGGCGACCGTCACGGACGAGATCAGCTGCGATGCACATGATACGGTTTACTGGTTCGGGCACACGCCCGCCGAAGCGGATGTTCAGAATGACGGCAAAACCGCCATTCTCACCATGGACGGGGTCAGGCTGAGGGTCGAATCGGTCGGCGACGGGCAAATGTACCTGACCGACGCTTCCCCGTTCCCGACTTCTCCGAAAGTCCCCGGGCAGAATGAAAACAGGGGGATACGCAAACTCGCCATAAAAGCGGAGGGAAAATCCGCATACGTCATCTCGGTAAAATTTATGCCGTGCTCCGACGAAGAAACGAGGCCCGGATGAAAAACGTTGAAATATTCTGTGACGGCGCGTGCAGCGGCAATCCCGGTCCCGGCGGATACGGAGCGATACTGCGTTACAGAAAATATGAAAAGGAAATTTCAGGCGCGGAACCCGAAACCACAAACAACCGCATGGAACTCATGGGGGCGATAGCGGCGCTTGAATGCCTTACGGAGCCGTGCATCGTCAGACTTGTTTCGGACTCCAGATATCTTGTTGACAGCATAAATCAGGGCTGGGCGAAGGCATGGAAGCGAAACAACTGGACAAAGCCAGATCACAAGCCCGCACTCAACGCCGATCTCTGGGGCAGACTTCTTGAACTGCTTGAAGTTCACACTGTTACGTTTATCTGGATTAAAGGGCACGCCGGACATCCGGAAAACGAACGGTGCGACAGGCTGGCAGTCGAAGCGTACGCAAAATATCAATAAAAAAATCCGGTCCGCAGACCGGAGTTTTTTATCGCGTTCCGAATTTCATAGCGGTAACGGTGTCGTATTTTTCGCCTTTCAGCAGAAACCTCTGTGCAAGATTCCGGCGGTTCGGAAGATCGGGCGGATTCTGCGTTTCAAGGCAGAAAGCGTGGCACGGCCGTTCAGGCACGCTGCCTTTAAATGCTGTTTTTCCGTTCATTCCTCCCGCGGTATACAACTGAACCGACGGAAGATCCGTATAAACATCCATGGTGCGTCCGCTCTCCGGATCGTGTGCACTGCATGCCAGCCTGTATTCGCCGGCCGTACCGTTCAAATGGAAATTGTGGTCGTATGTCCTGCGAATCGGGCGCATGACCCGGAAATCGAACTCCGTCCCCTCCACTTTTTTCGGTTCTTTTTCGGGAATGAGAAAACCGTCGACATCGTCGTAGTAATCGGCGTTGATCATCAGTTCCTGTCCCATAACAGAATTCCCGTCATACCCGTTCATGTTGTAATATGCGTGATTTGTCATGTTGAGATAGGTATCGGCGTCGCTCCGCGCCTCATAATGTATCTTCAGAATCCTGTCGTCGGAAAACGAATACGTAACCTTCACGTTCAGATTGCCGGGATAGCCCTCCTCCATGTCGGGTGAAAACAGCGTCAGAACAATTTCGTCTCCGTTTTCATCTTCACGCGTCTCAGCGTCCCAGACTTTCCGGTTGAAACCCACGTTGCCGCCGTGCAAATGCGTCATCGGGCTTTCGTTATTCGCAACATTCACTCTCAGGTCTCCTATGTTGAAACCTCCGCCGGAAATCCTGTTTCCGCATCTTCCGATAATTGCCCCGAAATAGGATTTTCTCTCCGTAACGTAACCGTCAACCGTGTCAAACCCGCAAACGACGTCGCCGAAAACGCCGTTCCTGTCCGGAATTTTAACCGACTGAATGATCCCTCCGTAATCAAGTACCGTGACCGACGACCCCTCTTTGTTTGTCATCGTATATGCGAAAACATCTTTCCCGCCGAATAATCCGAAACTTCTTTTTGAAATACTCATTGTAGCGCAGTCCCTCCCGCATGCATATTCACTAAATATTATAGACCAAATAGCCGCATTTGTCAATAAAATCTTTAATACTCCTTGAAAAAAAGAGGAAAATGTGATATAATATTACGAGTTTTGAGCGGCGGGAGGCAAAAAGTGAGTATTACAAGCACAGCCTTTGTATTTTTGTTTCTTCCACTGACCGTCGCGATTCATAAATATATTCCGGAGAAAATCCGCAACCCTTTCCTTCTTGCCGCTTCAGCGGTTTTTTACTGGTTCGTCTCCGGGAAAACGCTGAGCTGCGTCATGTACCTTTATGCCGTGACTCTCATAACCTGGCTGATAGGTATACACATAAGAGAGGCTGTCAAATACGGTAACTCTCCTGTGCCGCAGATGATTGCCGGCATAGTCATAAATGTGGCAGGCCTCGCTTTTTTCAAATACGTTGTCATCGCTTCCCTTCCGGAAAGCCTGGATTTCATCCACGGAATCGCCGTGCCCATCGGAATCTCGTTTTTTACGTTTAAGAACATATCTTATCTGCATGAAATCTGCTCGGGGGATGAGCCGGAATCGAATTTTATAAATTACGCCCTGTACGCCACCTTCTTTCCGCAGGTCATGCAGGGACCGATACAGACCTATAAAACATTCAGGACGGAACTTAAAAACCGTGTCATAACGTCTGTCTGCATAACGAGCGGGCTCGAAAGCTTTATTATAGGTTTCGGAATGAAACAGATGATCGCGCTCAAGCTTACATCGCTTTACACCACAGCCATGAACTGGGGATTTGACGCGCTTTCAACTCCGATGGCGTGGCTGAGCGTTATTGCGTATTCACTCTGTCTGTATATAGACTTCTGCGGTTACTCGTACATGGCAAACGGAATGTCCGAAATGCTTGGCTTTACTCCGTGCCCGAATTTCGACCATCCGTATACCAGCCGCTCTGTCTCTGAATTCTGGCGGCGCTGGCACATTTCCCTCAGCGAGTGGTTCAAGGAAAACATCTACTTCCCGATGGGAGGGAGCAGAGTTTCCGCGCCGAGATATGTGATCAACACGCTTGTCGTCTGGATCCTTACCGGAATATGGCACGGCACCGGATTAACGTTTATACTCTGGGGACTGCTCTCGTTTGCGCTTGTGACGCTTGAACACATTTCAAAAAAATACGAGGGCCCGCTCTGCCTGCTGGAACGGACAAAAATATCGTCGCACCTTTATATGCTTATATACATCCCGATGTCATGGGCGCTCTTCATGTCGCCGAATATAAGCGAGTACGCGGAGCTTATGAAACGGCTCTTCCCGTTCGGTGAAACGGCGGAATACGTCAACAATCTTGACTTTGTTCCGTATATCAGGGCGTGCTGGCCGTATCTCCTGGCCGCGGTTCTGCTTTCCACCTCATTCCCGTCGAAAATCTGGAAAAAAATACGGCATATGCAGTACATTGCTGTTCCCGTTCTGCTTGCGATATTCTGGTTCTCCGTCTATTTCACCGTAATTTACGGTTCAAATCCATTTATGTACGTCGACTTCTGAAATGAACACAAGAAAAAACAGCGAAAAAAAACCGATAGCAAATATTATACTGCTCATAATGATCGCGGTAACAACCGTTGCGGTAACGGTAATGGGCTTTGTCATAGGCGGCAAAACACAGCACCCGATCGAAGATTTTATGAAATATATACGTTCCGGCGGCAGTATCGGCACGGATTTTACCGATCCGGACAGCACGGATGAAGAAACGGACGACCCCAATACAGAAACATCCGAAGAGCCGCCCGTCCCGACCGAAACTGAAGACAGTGGTTCAATAAGCACAAATAATGACCCGGGAATAACAACAGGGACCGAACCTGTTCCCGATACGCAATCCGAAGAACAGCCAGGAACGTCTGACAAGGTTCCCGATACGAAAAAACCTGACACGTCAGATAAGAAAACCGAATCCGCAACCGTGACAATCGCCCCTGATATACGCAAGGATCCGAGCGAGCGAGTTACAGTCCCGGAAATTGAGGAGCCGAGCGAGCGGGTAAACGATCCCGACTATTTCAGCGACGCGCTGTTCATCGGCGACTCGCTGACCGTGGGACTTTCGAGCGCCGGAAAAATCGAGGGAGCTACGTATTTCGCCAAAACCTCCATGTCACCCTCATCCGCGCTCAAATCGACGGCGGAAACCATAAGTAAGAGCGGAACTCTGACGCAGTATCTGACAAATCATCGTTTCGGGAAGATATACATACTTCTCGGGATAAACGGCATGGGCGGTCAGCTTTCAAAAAGCCAAGCCGCATATAAGAAACTCCTTGAAACCATTCTGACACTTCAGCCTGACGCGATAATAATCATTCAGTCCGTATTTCACGTAACTGCAAAAAAATCGGCGTCTTCGCCGTCCTTTAGAAATTCCGTAATTGAAGCATATAACGATATGCTGAAAGGTTTCGTTGACAGTAAAACAATTTTCTTTCTGGATACGGAGGGAATATTTGACGACGACACGGGCTGTATGCGTGCCGACTGGTCAAGAGACGGCGTGCACATATACATGAAATATTACAAAATCTGGAAAGAGGTCATTCTTAATGACGGAAAATTCTAAGCTTAACGTCTGTCTTCTGAACGATTCGTTTCCTCCTCAGATCGACGGAGTTGCAAACACCGTCGTAAATTACGGGCGTGTGATATCGGGGCTCGGTTCCTCAACCGTGCTTGCTCCGTCGTTCCCCGGAGCGGACGACACGGAATTCCCGTTTGACGTTATCCGGTATCCGAGCATAGACGTTACAAAACAGGTAGGATATATGGCCGGTATACCGTTTTCGAACGATCTTATGGACAGACTGGAGAAAAAGAAATTTGACGTAATTCATTCGCACTGCCCGGTTGTCTCGACATACATCTCGCGTGTTCTCCGCAGCAGGATCAACAAACCGGTAATCCTTACTTATCACTCAAAATTTGAGGTCGACATAAAACGTGCGATAAAAAGCAAGCTTATCCGCCGCGAGGCAACGAAACTGCTTCTTTCCAATATTGAGGCCTGCGATGAAATCTGGTGCGTAAGCAAGGGCGCGGGATACGACCTTGAGGAAATCGGGTACACGGGAAAATGGTCGGTCATGCCGAACGGCGTTGACCTGAGTCCCGGCAAAAGCGACGCGGACAGGATCTTACTTGAAAAAAACAGACTCGGAATTTCGCCGGACGTTCCCGTATTTCTGTTTGTAGGACGAATGAAGTGGTATAAAGGAATCAGGATAATTCTGGACGCTCTTCGCTTGCTGTATCATTCGGGAAAAGATTTCAGAATGGTTTTTGTCGGTTCCGGGCAGGACAAGGACGATATTATAGCATATGCTGATTCCCTGCCTTGCAGACAAAAGATCATTTTTAACGAACCGGTATACGACAGAGAGGAATTGCGCGTGTTTTACTCTCTGGCGGATGTTTTTCTCTTTCCTTCCACCTACGATACAAACGGTCTGGTAGTAAGGGAGGCAGCCGCCTGCAGTCTCCCGTCGGTTCTTGTCAAAGGTTCCTGCGCCGCCGAGGATGTAACAGACGGGACTGACGGCTTCCTCATCGATGAAAACGCCGAATCAATGTTTTCATGTCTTTGCATGATATACAGTAACGCGGGAATAGAAAAGAAGGTCGGAGAAAACGCGCTGAAAAACCTGTACATATCGTGGGATGATTCCATAAAACGCGCGTACGGAAGATACTTCGACGTAATTGATAATTTCAACAGAGGATTGTATCCGGCAAAAAAGCCGCTGATGCCGGACAGGGTTTACAGCGCAATCTCGGAGCTTACGGATAAAGAGACAAAATTCATATTTCGTTCGTAGAAATTATTTTTTTTAGATCAAGCGCCTCATATTTTCGCTTTTTTCTTGACAAAAGGAAAAAAGTGTGGTATAATATAGTACGTTCGGGGTGTGGCTCAGTTCGGTAGAGCGCTTGGTTCGGGACCAAGAGGCCGGAAGTTCAAATCTTCTCACTCCGACCATTTGCGCCCCGCCATTGCGGCGGGGCGTTACTAATATCGTAAATTAAACATCGGGGTGTAACTCAGTTGGTAGAGTGCGTGGTTTGGGAGCTAAATACCGCTTCCGCCCCACCGCCCGGAAAAGTGCCGAAAAACGGCGAAAACGGCCGAAAAACGGCGAAAACGAGAGGTTCGAGTCAGAGCAAAAACGTGTTTGACCACTTATCTGACCCCAACCAGAGAA
>JAEEGL011304713.1_pt1 | contig 55712 bp, 48 predicted proteins | sample 9134231 | NCBI WGS metagenome assembly JAEEGL01 (sample SAMN16246548, study PRJNA631951) | gut metagenome | biome: gut microbiome; feature: rumen; material: fiber-attached | host: Bos | place: Iran: Karaj | collected 2018-10
CTTTTTTGTAAGAGGGTAACGCGGCAACCGTATGCATTACCGACTTGTGTGAAACTTGCTTGCTTTACCGGCTGAAAAAGACTTCACAGTTCCCTTTTTCGACGCCGTTATCAGCCCGCGCCGTGCGCGAGCCGGTAATCGACCGGACTCATATGCCCGAGACTGTCCTTCAGACGTTTCCTGTTGTAAAACAGTTCGATATATCTGAATATATCTGTCTTCACCTCCTCTATTGTATCATATTTCCTCCGGCATGTCAACTCCTTTTTAAGACTTGCAAAAAAGCTTTCCGGGCAGGGGACCGCTTGCGGTGGATGAGGCGAACGAAATTATCATCTCCTCTTAACCTTCCCCTGTTGGGGAAGGGGGACCGCTTGCGGTGGATGAGGCGAACGGTTTACATTGAAACTCCTTCAGTCTGCTCCGCAGCCAGCTCCCTCAGAGAGGGAGCCTTTTCTGTTGGGGGTTCACACGCCCGGGGTTCCCCGCCGCGACCAGCAGTGGGGGTTCACGGGCTCTTTCGATCCCCTTTCGCGCGTTTTTTTATCCTTGTTAAAAATGTATATAAACATACATTAAAAAGACACATTTTCGTTTAAATTCACTGTTGAAAAAAGTCGCATTATGGGGTAAAATATAGATAAGTTTTTAATTTCCGAAACGGAGGATGCAGGCCTATGAGACTCCTCGAAGAACGCATTAAAACCGACGGCAAGGTTCGGGGCGGAGACGTGCTTAAAGTAGACGGATTTCTCAATCATATGATAGACGTGCGCTTTGTTGCGGAATTGGGACGGGAGTTCTACGACATATACAAGAACTGCGGAATTAACAAGATACTCACCATAGAATCCTCGGGGATAGGTGTGGCTTGCTTAACGGCGCAGTTTTTTGATTGTCCCGTAGTCTTTGCGAAAAAATCAAAAACAAAGAATATCGACCCGGACGTTTACAGCGCCCCCGTGTTCTCCTACACGCACGGAAAGACCTACGACGTTATAGTATCGAAGCAATACCTCGGAGAAGGCGACCGCGTGCTTTTCATAGACGATTTTCTTGCCCGGGGCAACGCGCTTATGGGCGTTGTTGATATAGTGCGTCAATCGGGCGCGGTGCTTGTCGGCGCCGGTATAGTCATAGAGAAGGCGTATCAGGACGGCGGGGAAAAAGCGCGCGCGGCGGGCGTCCGCGTTGAATCGCTTGCGCGCATAGCGTCGATGAGCGAGGAAGGCGGAATCGTCTTCTGCGATTAAATAAGGAGCTTGCCGGAATACCGGTGCTTATATTAATTCAATATCAAAAAATATTTTAAGGAGGAACATGAGAATGTTCAAGAAAACACTTGCACTGGTGCTTATTGCCGTTTTTGCCATAGGCATACTTGCTTCTTGCGGCACCACAACGGGCGGCAATGCGATGACCGCCGATCTTCTTCCGCGTCAGTCTTTTACAAAGTTCGACACGAAGGCCGATTTCAAGATAGGCGTTATCTGCCTGCACGATGAAAACTCCACTTACGACCTTAACTTCATCAACAGCATCAAGACCGTAAAAGAAGCTCTCGGCCTTAAGGACGAGCAGGTCATAGTAAAGACCGGCATCGACGAAGGACCCGTCTGCAAGACCACTGCCGACGACCTTGTATCCCAGGGCTGCAAAATAGTATTCGCGGACAGCTTCGGCCATGAAGCATATATGATAGAAGCCGCAAAAGCTCATCCCGAGGTGGAATTCTGCCACGCAACGGGCACTAAGGCTCATACCGAAAACCTTTCCAACTATCACAACGCTTTCGCCTCCATCTACGAGGGCAGATATCTTGCCGGCATAGCCGCAGGTCTCAAGCTCAACGAAATGATCACCAAGGGCAAGATCACGGCGGAACAGGCCGTTATCGGTTACGTAGGCGCTTTCCCGTACGCGGAAGTCAAATCCGGTCTTACCTCGTTCTTCCTCGGTGCGCGTTCCGTTTGCCCGAGCGCAACGATGAAAGTCCGTTACACCGGTTCCTGGTACGATCAGCCGAAGGAACAGGAAGCCGCCAACGCTCTTATCAACAACGACAAGTGCGTACTTATCAGCCAGCATGCCGACTCTCTCGGCGCTCCGACAGCCTGTGAAGTACAGGGCGTTCCGAACATATCCTACAACGGCTCGACCTATGACGCCGGCCCCAACTCCTTCATCATCTCCTCTGCGATCGACTGGGCTCCCTACTTCTACTACATCATCAAACAGAATACAGAGGGCAAGGCGATAGCGGCCGACTGGACCGGCACGATAGCAACGGGTTCCGTTGTTCTTACCGGTATCAACACGAACGTGGCGGCCGCCGGCACCAAGGAAGCCATAGACAAGGCTATCTCCGAATTCAAGGCCGGCACGCTGCACGTATTTGCAACAAGCAATTTCAAGGTAAACGGCGAAGTCCTCACCTCTTACCTTGCGGACGTTGACGATCTGGGCGACTACGTCGGTGAAACCGAAGTCATAAAGGACGGTTACTTCCATGAATCCGAATACCGTTCCGCTCCGTACTTCGACCTCAATATCGACGGCATCACTCACTACCTCGACGAGAACTGATAAAACGCAAAACCGCATATTCGGTATTTGAACCGATCCGCAAAGACCGGGGCGGGACGTTCAGTCCCGCCCCGTGCGCTTTGATATCCCCGTATGGACACAAAGATCTTTGTATCCGTACCGGAATATAACTAAAGGAGGCAGACTTGAACAACACAAACGAAAAATGTGCTTTACGGCTCGCGCACATAACAAAGACGTTCGGCAGGATAGTCGCCAACAAGGACGTTGACCTTGAGCTTTACAGCGGCGAAGTGCTTGCGATACTCGGGGAAAACGGCTCCGGCAAGACTACGCTTATGAATATGATATCGGGCATTTACCATCCCGACGAGGGCGAGATATACATAAACGGCAAGGCTGTCACGATAAATTCGCCGAGAGACTCATTCGACTACGGCATAGGAATGGTCCATCAGCATTTCAAGCTCGTTGACGTTTTTACCGCAACGGAAAACATCGTGCTCGGCATAACGGAAAAAGACGGCTTCAACATCAAAAAATCGTCCGGCAAAATATCCGCCATCTGCAAAAAATACGGCTTTGAGCTCGATCCGTCAAAGAAAATATATGAAATGTCCGTCTCCGAAAAACAGACAGTCGAAATAGTCAAGGTGCTTTACAGAGGCGCCGAGATACTGATACTCGACGAGCCGACGGCGGTGCTCACGCCGCAGGAGACCGAAAAGCTGTTCGACGTCATACGCCGTATGCGTGAGGACGGAAAATCAATAATCATCATAACACACAAGCTCCACGAGGTCATGGCCATATCCGACCGCGTCGCGGTGCTCCGCAAGGGCGTACATATAGCTACGGTCAACACGTCCGAGGTCACGGAGAGCGAGCTTACCGATATGATGGTGGGACAGAAGGTCTCTTTAAACATCGAAAGGACAAAATCGGAGGAAACGCCAGAGCGTCTTATAGTGACCGACCTTTCGCTTGTCAACAAGGAAGGCGTGAACGTGCTGAACGACGTTTCGTTCACGGCGAACGCCGGAGAGATACTCGGCATCGCGGGCGTCGCCGGCAGCGGTCAGAGAGAACTGCTTGAAACGATAGCCGGACTCAGGGTCCCGACAAAAGGCGATATAGAATACATAGAACCGGCGGCGGGCGAGAGGATAGATCTCCGCAAAAAAACGCCTATGCAGATACGCGATCTCGGCGTGCGGCTCTCCTTCGTGCCCGAGGACAGGCTCGGTATGGGACTTGTCGGAAACATGGACATAATAGACAATATGATGCTCAGAACGTACACGGGAGGACGTCGCGTATTCCTTGACCGTCAGCCCTCAAAGGGACTTGCGGACAATGTTATAAGAAACCTTGAGGTGTCGACTCCCGGACCGACGACGCCCGTAAGACGTCTTTCCGGCGGCAACGTGCAGAAGGTACTTGTGGGACGTGAGATCTCGTCGGCGCCGTCCGTGCTTATGGCGGCGTACCCCGTAAGAGGTCTCGACATAAACTCGTCCTATATGATCTACAATCTTCTGAACGAGCAGAAAAAGAACGGCGTAGCCGTCATATTCGTCGGCGAGGACCTTGACGTTCTGCTTGAGCTCTGCGACAGGATAATGGTCATCTGCGCGGGCACGGTAACGGGTATACTCGACGGACGCACGGCGGAAAAGAAAGAAATAGGCTTGCTTATGACAAAGCTGAAGGAGGCGGATAAGAATGGCGAAAACTAAAAAGGAACCCTTGTTCGTCGTTACGAAGCGCGCGGAAATATCGTTTAAAAAAGGCCTTCTGATCCGCGCTCTCGCGATCCTGGCAGCGCTTGTCGTATGCGGCATAGTGACGCTCGTTCTGACGCGTCAGAACCCGCTTATAATACTGAAAACGATATTCTCCGGCGCCTTCGGAAACGAGACGAGGATACTTGAAACGGCGTATCAGACGTCCATACTTCTCATAATCTCCGTAGCCGTGACTCCGGCGTTCAAAATGAAGTTCTGGAACATAGGAGCGGAGGGTCAGGTACTTGCGGGCGGTCTTGTTACGGCAGTCACGATGTACTATATCGGCAACTCGTTCGCCTCAAGCTTCGGAAATCCGCTGCCGGCTGGAATGCAGATACTTCTCATCGCTATAATGGCGGTACTTGCGATACTCGCGGGCGCGCTCTGGGGCGTTATTCCGGCCCTGTTCAAAGCCAAATGGAAGACAAACGAAACGCTTTTCACGCTGATGATGAACTACGTTGCGATACAGCTTGTAGAGGCGGTCCGCGTCACGATCAACAAGGGCGGCTCCGGCAAGGTCGACTCGTCGATACTCGTTCAGGGTTGGTTCCCCAAAATATTCGGCAGGGAATATCTTATAGACATCATCGTAGTCGTTATAGTGACGGGCGTCATATACGTGTATCTGAAATACAGCAAGCACGGATATGAGATATCCGTCGTCGGCGAGAGCGAGAACACCGCGAAATACGTAGGCATCAACGTAAAGAAGGTAATAATCCGCACGATGGCGTTATCCGGCGCGATATGCGGTCTTGCGGGACTTCTGATAGTCGGCGGCGCGTCTCACGCGCTTGACAAAAACATGGCGGGCGGCCGCGGATTTACCGCGATCATGGTGTCGTGGCTTTCCAAATTCAATCCGCTGATCATGATCTTCTCGTCGCTATTCCTCGTATTCCTCGAGCGCGGCGCCAAGGAGCTCGCCTCCGCGCCGGGCATAGGATTAAACGAATCGTTTTCAGAAATACTGACGGGAATACTTCTCTTCTTCATCATAGGCTGCGAATTTTTCATAAATTACAAGCTCACGTTCAGAAAATCCGCAAAGGAGGTGGCGTAATGAACGAAGTACTGTTTACGGTAGCGCAGTTTATCGCGCTTGCCGTGGCGCAGGGCACGCCCATTCTCTTCGGCTCCGTTGGCGAGATACTTACGGAAAAATCGGGCAACCTTAACCTCGGTATCCCGGGAATCATGTATATCGGCGCCATATCCGGCGTTATAGGCGGATATTTCTGCAAGCGCGGCGGCGTTGTTTACCCCGTCCTCGCCATACTGATACCGCTTGTCTGCTGCCTTCTCGGTTCGCTTCTCGCTTCAATGCTTTACTGCTTCTTAACGGTCAACCTCCGCGCAAATCAGAACGTCACCGGTCTTGCGCTCACTACGTTCGGCGTCGGTATCGGCAACTTCTTCGGAGGCTCCCTCATGAAGCTCACGGGAAGCACGAGCGCCAGCATCTCGCTTATAGAAATAGCGAGACCATATAAAGCCAATATACCGCTTTTTGAGGGAACGTGGGTCGGCAAGCTATTCTTCTCATACGGATTTCTCGTTTACGTGTCTATCGCGATAGCGGTCATCGCTTCCATCGTACTGAAGCGCACGCGCGTGGGTCTTCAGCTCCGCGCCGTCGGCGAAAGCCCCGCGACCGCGGACGCCGCAGGCATAAACGTGACGAAATACAAGTATTTTGCAACGTGCGCAGGCGGTATGATCGCCGGTCTGGGCGGTCTGTACTACGTTATGGACTATTCTAACGGACTCTGGTCAAACAACGCGTTCGGCGACCGCGGCTGGCTTGCGATAGCCCTCGTCATATTCGCCGTATGGAAGCCGGCAATGGGCATATTCGGCTCGTATCTGTTCGGCGCGCTGTTTATTTTGTATAACTACCTCGGTCAGAACCTCAAGCAGAGCGACCAGTATCTTATACAGATGCTTCCTTACCTTGTGACCATACTTGTGCTTATCACGATAAGCCTCCGCAAAAAGCGCGAAAATCTCCCTCCCGCAAGCCTCGGGCTGTCGTACTTCCGGGAAGAGAGGTAGCGTTGATGCGCCGAAGGCGCAATTCATGCCGCAAGGCAATTCATGCACTTGTGCAATTCATGTCCGTCAGGACAATTCACGCGCCGTTATCCGGCGCGTTTTTTATAAATTCACTCTTTCCACCTTGTTTTGTACTTAATCAAAGCCTATAATCATTATGAGAGGCAGGTTATATATGCGATTTGATTATGACGTTATAGTCGTCGGTGCGGGAAACGCGGGTCTTACCGCGGCGTCGCGGACGGCGGGAGCGGGGCTGAGCACGGTCCTGCTTGAAAAGCACAATCTTCCGGGCGGCTTTGCGGCGAGCTTTGTGCGCGGGCGGTTTGAATTTGAGGCGTCGCTTCACGAGCTGTGCGACGTCGGAACGAAAGAGGAACCGCGCTCCGTGCGCAGGCTTTTTTCCGACCTCGGCGCCGACGTTGATTTCATAAACGAAAAAAAGCTTTTCAGAGTCATAGTTAAAGGTGAAGACGGCTATGACGTCACGCTTTTGTCGGGCGAGGAGGATTTCAGAAGATCGTTTCTTTCAGTCTGCCCGGACGACGAAAAAAGCGTCGACCGTCTCCTCAGGCTCCTTGATGAAACGGGACGCGCGATCGAATACAACAACCGAAAAAACGGAAAACCGAACAAGCTGTATATGGTGCTTAAATACCCTGATTTCATTCGTTCCGCTTCTCATTCGATAGACGAGATGCTTGTATACCTCGGTTTTTCGGATAAAGCGCGCCTGCTGCTTGAAACGTACTGGCTCTATATCGGCGTGCCCGCGGACGAGGCGAATTCAATGCATTACCTTGAAATGCTGCGCGGCTACATAAACGGCGGCGCGGGCATACCTTACCGCAAATCGTACGAGCTTTCGCTTTCGCTTGCCGATACGATAATCAAAAAAGGCGGCGAGATACGGTACAATACCGAGGTCAAGGGCTTCATTTACGACAACGGCCGCGTCGTCGGCGTCAGAACGGACGAAGACGAGTATTACGCGAAAGAAGTCATATCAAACGTTATACCGAACAACGTTTTGAATATGTCGGGCAGACATACAAGGGCAAAGGACAGAAAGCTGTTAAACGCCCGCAAGCTCGGTATGTCGTTTTTCTGCGTTTTCTTAGGACTCGACTGCGACAGACGCGAGCTCAAAATCGACGATTACACCGTTTTCATCGCAACAAACAGCTCGTCAAAGCGCCAGTTTGGCGACGATATGGGCGTTTACGTCGTCAACTGCTTAAACGTGCCGGTGCCCGGCGCGACGCCGGACGGCACCTGTTCTCTCGTCTTCACGATACCCGTTTTCAACACAAATATAATGGATAACGTGACGCCGGAAAATTACAGAAAATTCAAGTCCGAAATCGCGGAAAAATACATATCCGACTTTGAGGCGGTGTCGGGCATCGACGTCAGATCGCATATAGAGGAAATATCCGTTTCCACCCCCGCGACGAACGCGCGTTATTTCGGCTCGCCCGACGGCACGGCGTACGGATATGAAATGTCGCGCTGGGACAACCTAATGTCGCGGATATTAAACAGGGACAACGAGCTTGACATAGAGGGGCTGTCGTTCTGCGGCGGTCACGGTCCGAACGGTCCCGGCTTCGGCGTCACGTACATTTCCGGAGTTGAAGCCGCCGACGCGGTCATTAAACGGATAAAAGGGGTGAAATGATGAAAAAACGCACGCCCGATCTTTTTGATTTTCTTAAGATGGTGCCCGAAAGGATAAAAAAAGCGGAAAACGCGCCGTCGGACGAGATAAGGCACGTATCAACCTATAAGGCGAACGCTCTTGCGGCGGCTCTTCATCCCGCAGTTCAGCATCTGACCGTTTCCGCGGTCACGCCGCTTTCCCCGGACGTTAAGCTTTACAGACTCACGCCCGACAAAAACGCGGGCACGGAAAAGCTCGCTCCGTTTTCCGCTGGCGAATATATCTCAGTCACCGTAAAAAAAGACGGCTGCACCTACAGCCGCCCGTATTCGATAGCGTCCTCCCCGCTCGAGGCGGAATATTATTATGAAATAGCGGTAAAGCGCGTAAAGGGCGGCGCGGTATCGCCGTATATACACGATAACTGGACAGTCGGTACGTCCGTTACCGCGTCCGGGCCTTGCGGAGAATTCACGTACGAGCCTTTGCGCGACGCAAAAACGGTCGTATGCGCCGCGGGCGGCGTCGGTATAACGCCGTTCCGCTCACTGGCGCGCGCGGTATCCGAGGGCTCCGAGAGCTTTGATCTGATACTTTTATACTGCGCGAGAAAAGAGGAGGATATCCTCTTCAAAAACGAATTTGACGCGATGAGCAGAATAAAGGTCGTCTACGTTCTGTCTGACGAGGAAAAGCCGGGCTATGAACACGGCTTCGCCGGCGCGGAGCTTATAAAAAAATACGCGCCCGCGGGCGACTATTCCCTTTTCGTCTGCGGACCCCTTGCTATGTACCGGTTTGTCGGGGCGGCGACGGAAAAGCTCGGTCTGCGCCGAAAATTCGTGCGGCTTGAGGCGGCGGGAGAGAAGAACGATCCGAAAAGCGAGCCGGATTATACGCCCGCCGATAAAGAAAGCTATACCGTAAAAGTCATACAGAACGGTACGGAGGAAACCGTGGAATGCGGCTCCGACGAGACGATACTCCGCGCGCTTGAGCGCGGCGGCGTAAGCGCGCCGTCGCGCTGCAGAAGCGGGGAATGCGGCTTCTGCCACTGCCGCCTCGTATCCGGCAAATGCTATATTCCGGGATCCTCAGACGGAAGACGGGAGGCGGACAGGATATACGGCTATATCCACCCCTGCGCGACGTTTCCGAGGTCGGATCTGACTGTTGAGGTGCCGGATAATCCGATCGGGGATTAAAGGCCGTCTGCCGCCCGCGGCACCGCTACGGTTTTTTCCTCTTGCTCCTGAATATCAAAGCGCATACGACGGAAAGCGTCATCGCCGCGGTGAGACCCGCCGCCATTGCCGTGACGCCGCCTGTCAGCGCGCCGAACAAGCCGTGTTCATCCACGGCTTTTTTTACGCCGTCCGCAAGCGCGGCGCCGAAGCCGGTGAGGGCTGCCGCCGCGCCCGAGTGAAATATATTGACGAGCGGCTTATAAAGCCCGAGGGCGCCCAAGAGCACGCCCGATACCACGTACGACGTAAGGATCCTCGCGGGGGTGAGCCTCGTTTTGCAGATCAGTATCTGCGCCGGCAAGCATACGGCGCCGCCGAACAGAAACACAAGCAGATATCTTATAAACGTTTCCATATCAGACCTCGCTTGAAAAATGAACGAGATGCGCTATGCCGGGGATGCTGTGACCCTGCGCTGTCGCCATCGGGCTCATCAAAGCGCCCGTACCGATAAAAAGCGCGTTTTTTATCTCTTTTTTTCTGAATCTCTCAAATAAATACACCGCAAGACCGAGCGCGGAACAGCCGCAGCCGCTCCCTCCGCTGTGTACGTCCTGCTCCTTTTTGTAGAGCAGCTCTCCGCAGTCGAGATAATTATCCCCGAGTTCTATTCCTTTTTGAAAAAGCAGCTCCGTCGTTATCGTCCGTCCCTCATAGCCGAGATCGCCCGACAGGATAACGTCAAAATCGCCCGGGCTTTTTCCGCTCTCTTTGAAATATCTTGTGAGCGTATCCGCCGCCGCAGGCGCCATAGCCGCGCCCATATTCGCGGCGTCCGTCACTTTTCGGTCGACGGTTATGCCGGGCAGGACTTCTTTGATATACATCCCCGAATTGCCGGTATCTATCACGGCGCATCCCGCGCCCGTGACCGTCCACTGCGCCGTCGGCGTTCTCTGACCGCCGTATTCGACCGGCGTGCGGAACTGCCTCTCCGCCGTGCAGAAGTGCGAACAAGCCGTCGCCGCGGCGCGCCTGAAATACCCGCCGCCGACAGTCAGAGCGGCGAGCATCACCGCCTCCGCCATTGTGGAACAGGCGCCGAAAAGCCCGAAATACTGTATCCCGCTGTCCGAGAACGCGTACGACGAGGCGGTGCACTGATTCATCAGATCACCCGCGAAAACCGCGTCAATATCGGACGGCGCAAATCCGCCCTTGCGGAGCGCGTGACCGAAGCATCGACGCATCATCTCCTCCTCCGCGCGCTCAAACGTCTTTTGCTCAAACGTGTCGTCGTCGCTGTGCTCGTCGTATCTGTCGGAAAATCGCCCATCATACTCGCTTCTTCCGCATACGGATGAAACGGCGGCGACGCTTACGCGGTTTTTAAGTTTTATTATTCCCATACCGAAAGTCCTTTTTTATTATTATAGACGTAAATCTCCACGCGCATTCATACACAAAGTTTTATGGTTGTATTTCCAAACAAAAAAGGACGGAATATGCCGACTGTTCTGAAGGACAGTCGGCAGTTATGAGTTCCGCTTACGCGGAACGTTATGAGCGCTGACGCGCGTTATGATTGCTTCGCAAGTTATGAGTGCCTACGGCACGTTTGCGGAACTCATATCATAACGTTGAGGCGAAGCCTCAACTCATAACTTGCACGCATCGCGTGCAATCATAACTGTAAACTGTTTCTTTGACGTTTGGCGAACTAACGTCCTGCTTGCAGCATGATGTGACAAAGATACCGGCTGAAATAAGGATTTTGTTCCTTACTCAGCCGGTTTTCATTAACTGTCCTTAAGAGTACCTCGCATATCCGTCCCTTAGTGTTCTGCTGATTATCGTGATCAACTCTTTTAGGTTACCGTCTGTTCTTTCATTTCCGGACTGTATTTTACTTTTCCCATTCCCGTGATATCCTCCTTTTCTCATCTGATGTATATGATACCACGTTTTACCCTCTCATGCAATACCGTACCGGTCCATTTATTAGTTTTAATTTATTGTATCAGTTCTTTTTTTTAAATGAATAATTCCAACCGGACGAATGTTTCATATCAATTATATCAAATATGATTTCATTGTCAATGATTTCATCTTCAATATTTTTAATATAAGACAGAACCCTTGTTTCGTCTGCTAATACAAAGTATTTTGCTCTGCCGTTTGATTTCTCGTTTACACATAACAGCCATTTTCCTGATTCATCATAATCAGATATCAGTACCTCATAGTCACTATCATTTATGTTTAATGCGGAACAAACAATCATAGTGTAATCATGCCACGACATTTTAGGCTTGCTTTTACCGGTTTCATTCAAAGTCGATCCAAAATATATTCCTTCGCCCGGAGGATATTCCATATGTATGCGTCTTATTGTAGTTTTAGCCTCATCTATAGGGGTGTTCCAATCGTTAGTTGTTTTTAACAATGCTGTGTTCTTTTCATTTTCGTCCCCCGCATAATATGCAACATCTTCATAATACAATACTCCGCCGTTTGTATATCCCTGCATAATTACAACGTATGAAGCATATTCCGAATTGTTATTCCGAGGTGTTACAGTTAAAGAAAACAAAACCCTTCCAAATTCATCTTTTTCAAGTTCTTTTACAGAATAGTCGTATTGATTGTTCTGTACTAAATTGTGTATAGCCGCATATGCAGTCATTTTTTCGCATTCAGTTAAGTCAGGACTACGATTAATATTTCTGCAGCCTGCACTAAATACTCCGGAAATCAAAATAATTATAATAACAGCAGTCAATCGTTGTTTCATTTTACCCCCCAATACCAGTCGTGAAGTCCTTTTGCCCACGATTTGGATTGGTTGCTTTTTTGTAAGAGGGTAACGCAGCAACCGTATGCATTACCGACTTGTGTGAAACTTGCTGTCTTAACCGGCTGAAAAAGACTTCACACTTCCCTTTTTCAGCGGTGTTATCAGCCCGCGCCGTCCGCGAGCCGGTAATCTGCCGGACTCATATACCCGAGACTGTCCTTCAGACGTTTTCTGTTGTAAAACAGTTCGATATATCTGAAAACGTCGGTCTTCACCTCTTCTATTGTATCATATTTTCTCCGGTATGTCAACTCCTTATTTATTCTTTTTTCTTTTTGCTTTATTCTTTATTCTTTAAAAGCCCCGACTTACGTCGGGGGGAGGCGGGGGGTTCACGGCTTGCAGTGGATGAGGCGAACAAAATTATAACTTCCTCTTAACCTTCCCCTGTTGGGGAAGGGGGACCGCTTGCGGTGGATGAGGCGAACGGTTTATATTAAAACTTAAGAGTTTAACTCCTTCAGTCTCGCTTACGCGAGCCACCGTCTCGCCTGCGGGCTCGGTCAGGTCGCGGCTCTGACAGTCCACCGGACTGTCATTCACTACCGCGCCCCCGCTTCGCTACCTCAGAGAGGGAGCCTTTTCTGTTGGGGGTTCACGGGGGAGTAACAAAGTTAAAGAAACTCCGCATAACGATAACATAACCTCCCTTTTAAGGTATTCCCACTGTTCCATCCCTAATGCATATGATACCGCGTTTTACCCTCTTATGCAATACCGTACCGGTCCAAATTATTAAGAACAATTAAGAATTATTAAGGTTTCTTTATAAATATTGACTTTTAAAAATTTTTCCGTATAATATATATAGCAAAAAGAAAGGAGAACACTTATGAAAAAAGGTGTAAAAATAGCCATTGTCGCGGGCGTGATCGTCGTTTTGCTCGGCATTTGCCTTTCCGCGTCGTTTTATACGGTGGACGACAAACAGCAGGCGGTGATTACGACGTTCGGCAAGGTAACGGACGTGACGGAGGCGGGCATACATTTCAAGCTTCCGTTCATCCAGCAGGCGCATATCGTGGACGTGAACGTCCTGCGCAAGCTTGAGATAGGCTACAGAAGCGACGACAACGACGCGACGATAGTCCGCACGGTCGAAAACGAGTGCAAGATGATAACGGGAGACTTGAACATCGTAAACGTGGATTTCTTTGTTGAATACAAGGTATCCGACCCCGTCAAATATCTGTTTTCCGCGAAAAATCCGGAGGAGATACTGAAAAACCTCGTACAAAGCCAGATCAGAAACGTTGTAGGCTCATCCGGCGTTGACAGCGTGCTGACGGACGGCAAGGTCACGATACAGCAGGATATAAGAGACCTGACGGCAAAGGAGCTTGAGGCGTACGATATAGGGCTGATGCTGACCGACGTCAAGATACAGGACGCCGAGATGCCGACGGACGAGGTGAACGAGGCTTACAAAGCCGTTCTGTCCGCATTACAGAGCAAGGAAGCTACGATAAACCTCGCGCAGGCGTACAAGGAATCGAAGCTGCCGGAAATGGAAGCGGAGGTAAAGAGCATAACGCTCAACGCCGAATACGACAAGCAGAAGAGGATAAACGAAGCCAAAATGCAGATTGCCATGTTTGAGGCTATGTACGAACAGTACAAGCTGAATCCCGCGGCGACGAGGATAAGGATGTACCACGAGGCGCTGCAGGAATTTCTGCCCGGCACGAAGGTCTACATAGACACGACAGACGGCACGACTCAGAAGCTTATACCGATAGAAAGCTTTGCAAAGGAGGAGGAGAACAAATGACAAAGAAAAAGAAAATAACGATATTTACCGTAATTGCGGTCATAGCAGTTATACTTATAATCGTTCTTCCCGGCTGCTTTTATGAGGTAAAAGAGGATGAATACGCCTGCACGGCGAGATTTTCAAAGATAATAAGAACGGTCGATCAGCCCGGGTTATACGTAAAGCTGCCGTTTATAGACACGGTGCGCACGTTCCCGAAAAAGACGCTGTTCTACGACATTCCTCCGTCCGAGGTGCTGACCGTCGACAAAAAGAGCATGACCGTAGACAGCTATATTTTGTGGAGGATAGACGATCCGCTCAAATTCTTCCAGAGCTTAACGCAGATAACCGCGGCGGAAAGCCGTCTGTACGATATAACGTACAACGCGTTCAAGACAAAAATGGGCGTACTCGACCAGGACGACATAATTAACATGAATCCGGGTTCGGAAAGAAACGCCATATACGACGAGATAAAATCCGAGGTTATGAGCAAAACGGACGTTTACGGCATCAAAGTCGTCGACGTTAAACTTAAAAGACTCGATCTGCCGGAGAGCAACGAACAGTCGGTTTACGAGAGAATGATCTCCGAGCGTAAGCGCGAGGCGGACAAATACACCGCCGAGGGCGAGCGCGACGCGGCGTACATAAAAGCCGAGGTCGACAAGACCGTCAACATCTCTCTGTCCGACGCAAAGGCTCAGGCGGAGCAGATACGCGCCGAGGGCGAGGCGGAATACATGAAGCTGATAGCCGAGGCGTACGATACGGAAGACAAGCGCGATTTCTACGAATTCCAGCTGGCTCTCGAAACGCTCAAAAAATCCTTCAACGGCAAGGATAAAACCATAATCTTAGGCGCCGACAATCCGATAGCAAAGGCGTTGACGGACGCAGAGGAATAAACGGTATGTCGTCTTATAACATATTTATCGCGGCGGGGATATCCCTTGTGCTGCAGCTGTTGGCGGCGTTTTTTACCGTGTCGCTCGTGCTGTTCATAATATCGTCTATGCACAAAAAAGCAAACAGAGACAGTAAGCTTTGCAGAGCTAATAATAAACTTAAGGTATGCCTTATATTATCGGCGGTGCTTTTCACCGTCAGCGTCATAACCTTTGTAGTTTTGCTGTGCGTACTGCCCGCGGGCTCTCTTTACTGGCAGGGATAAAAAATACGGCGGGAACGTAAAAGTTCCCGCTGCTTTTTAGGTGACGCGGCTGGAATCCCGGGCTACCCCTCACAACGCGTACCGCGCCCCCCTCATTTGAAAAATGACGGGAGGGGGCCGGAGGGTTCCCCGCGTGACATGGTCACGTGGGGGTTCCGGAGGGGAACAGGGGGTTTGGGGGTTGACGAGCCTTGCGCCGCCGGGGGCGGATGAAGCAAGGCGAGGAAAGCGCAGCGGTCGAAAAAAACAAGTACAGCCGCGGCAGCGGCACGCAGATTTTTTCGGGCACCGCAAGCGGGCGTGAGGGGTTCCCCGCCGCGAAAAGCGGTGGGGGTTCACGGGTGGGCGACCCCCAAAACTCTGTCGGCGTAGCCGACACCGATAAAAAAGAACTGCCGTTATCACGACAGTTCCTTTATTATTTTGTCTTATTTCTTGCCTATAAGCTCGTTGTACTTGCCTCTTGCGGTGTAGTGCGTGTGGAGAAGCTCGTGAGACTTGTGTCCGCACGGCTCGCCCAGGAACTCTTTATACAGCTTGATGATGTCGGGGTTCTCGTGAGATTTACGCAGTTTCTTGCCTTCGTCTATGGAGTAGATGCCGGCTTTTCTCGCCGCCCACTTCTCGGCTCTTATGCCGCGAGGCTGACCGCCGCCGACTATGCAGCCGCCGGGGCATCCCATGACCTCGATAAAGTGGAACGTCTCGCCCGCTTTTACCATCTCCATGACCTGAGCCGCGCCGTCAAATCCGCTCGTTACGGCTACCTTTGCGGTGAAGCCTTCAAGGAACTTGTACTCGGGCAGTACGTTTTCAAACGTAAGAGAAGCAACCTTTATCTGATCGCTCGTTCCGAGAGGAGCGACGTGCAGATTGTCAAACGGAAGCTCACGTCCGGTGACGATCTCGTAAACCGTTCTGAGAGCCGCTTCCATAACGCCGCCCGTTACGCCGAATATATCGGCCGCGCCGGTGGAAAGACCCATAACGGGATCGAATTCCTCGTCTTTGAGATTTACGAAATCTATGCCCGCCTGCTTGATCATATTGGCAAGTTCTCTCGTCGTGAGAACCGCGTCAACGTCGCGCACGCCGTTTTCGTTCATTTCGGGACGGATTATCTCAAACTTCTTCGCGGTACACGGCATGATGGATACGAGGTATATATCCTTCGGGTCACGGCCGAGCTTTTCCGCATAGTAAGTCTTTGTCACCGCGCCCTGCATCATATGCGGGGACTTGCAGGAAGACAGATTGTCAAGCAGCTCGGGATATCTGTGTTCAATGAACTTGATCCAGCCGGGGCTGCAGGAGGTCATCATCGGAAGAACGGCTTCTCCGCCGGTGAGAGCGGCTTTCGCTCTCTGTAAGAATTCCGTACCCTCTTCCATTATCGTCAGGTCGGCGCCGAAGTTTACGTCGAACACCTCGTCGCAGCCGAGCTGACGGAGCGCGGCGACCATCTTACCTGTCGCAACGGTGCCGGACGGCATACCGAACGGCTCGCCTATCGCAACTCTTACGGCGGGAGCAATCTGCGCTATAACGTACTTTGACGGATCCTCTATCGCCTTGATGACGGGAGCTATCGCGTCGGTCTCGCGGAGCGCGCCGACGGGGCATACGGAGATACACTGACCGCAGTTGGTGCAGTCCGTATCCGCTATATGCTTGCCGAACGACGGCTGGATTATCGTCTTGAAGCCGCGCATCTGAGCGTTCAGAACGCCTATCTTCTGGATATTGTTGCACATCGCAACGCAGCGGCGGCAGTTTACGCACTTGGACATATCGCGCGTCATAACGGCGGAGATGTCAAGCGGTATTTCTTTTCTTTCGCCGACGAAACGTTTTTCGGTGATGTTCATTTTTCTGGCAAGAGTCTGAAGCTCGCAGTCAAGAGATCTCTGGCAGTTCAGGCAGTCCTGCGGATGGCAGGAGAGAAGCAGCTCAAGGTTGACTTTTCTTGCCTTTCTTACGCGCTCGGTATTCGTCTTGATGTTCATACCGTCGCTTATCTTTATCATACACGCCGCCTGCAGGTTACGCATCGGACGGCCGTTTGTCTCTACCTCTACCATGCACAGACGGCAGCCGCCGTACTGGTTCACGCCCTCAAGGTAGCACAGTGTGGGTACGTAAATACCGTTTTCTCTGCAGACTTCAAGTATCGTCTTGCCGGCTTCAGCTTCGTAGGGCTTGCCGTTAATGGTTATATTAACTTTACTCATCTCTTCTCAACCCCCTTACTTTTTGATAACCGCGCCGAACTTGCAGTTCGTCATGCAGGCGCCGCACTTTATGCACTTATCCTGATCTATGACGTGCGGCTCTTTGACCTTGCCGCTTATGCACTGTACCGGGCAGTTGCGTGCGCAGAGCGTGCAGCCCTTGCACTTCTCGGGCACGATGTAATAATGCGCGAGCGCGGAGCAGATATGAGCGGGACAGGTCTTATCTACTATGTGAGCCACGTATTCGTCGCGGAAGTTGGCGAGCGTTGAAAGCACGGGGTTCGGAGCCGTCTGTCCGAGGCCGCACATTGCGGTATCCTTTATCGTGTAGGACAGCTCTTCAAGCGTGTCAAGATCCTCAAGCGTTCCCTTGCCCTGGGTGATCCTTTCAAGGATCTCAAGCATACGCTTCGTACCTACGCGGCACGGAGTGCATTTGCCGCAGGACTCGTCCTGGATGAACTGCATGAAGAAGCGCGCCGTATCGACCATACAGGTGTTCTCGCCCATTACTATAAGTCCGCCGGAGCCCATGATCGCGCCGAGCGCGGTAAGAGACTCGTAATCGACGGAGGTGTCAAGGTTCTTTTCCGTGATACAGCCGCCGGACGGGCCGCCCATCTGAGCCGCCTTGAATTTCATGCCGTCGGTGATGCCGCCGCCTATCTCGAATATGAGCTTGCGGAGGGACATACCCATCGGGACTTCAACTATACCGGTGTTGATAACGTCGCCGGCGAGCGCGAATACTTTCGTGCCCTTGCTCTTGCCTACGCCGTACTGAGCGAACCAGTCGGCGCCGCGGTTGATTATCTCGGCTATGTTGTAGTAGGTCTCAACGTTGTTAATTATCGTCGGGTAGTTGAAAAGACCGGATTCAAACGGGAACGGCGGTTTCTGTCTCGGCTCGCCGCGCTCGCCCTGGATGGAGTTCATCAGAGCGGTCTCCTCGCCGCAGACGAAAGCGCCCGCGCCGATACGGAGCTCGATATCGAAATCAAAGCCGGAGCCTAAAACGTTCTTGCCGAGAAGTCCCCATTCTCTCGCTATGTCAAGAGCCTTGTTGAATCTCTCGACGGCGACGGGATACTCGGCGCGGCAGTATACGTAGCCGTTGTTAGCGCCTATGGCGTAACCGCCTATCATCATACCCTCTATCAGGCAGAACGGGTCGCCTTCGATGGCGGATCTGTCCATGAACGCGCCGGGGTCGCCCTCGTCGGCGTTGCAGACGATGCACTTGTGCTCGCCCTGAGCCTTCATACCGGCGCTCCACTTTACGCCGGTCGGGAAGCCCGCGCCGCCTCTGCCGCGAAGTCCCGAAGCGGTGACTTCGTCTATTATCTGCTGCTGCGTCATCGTGAACGCCTTGGCAGCCGCGGTGAAACCGCCTTTCGCTATATAAGCCTCAACTGAATCGAACGGGATCTTGCCGCACTTGTTGAGGACTATCTGCACCTGCTCCGCAAAGAACGGTATATCGTCTATGCAGGGTATATGCTTGTTGAGGTTGGCATCGAAGAAGGTGTATTCCTCTATGACCTCGCCTTTAAGTATCTGTCTGTCTATTATTTCCTTCGCGCGCTCGGGCGTTACGTGAACGTAATAAACTCTCTCGGGCTCCACGAGTACTACGGGGCCCATTGCGCAGGTGCCCATACAACCGGTGAATATGACGTTCACCTTGTCGGAAAGTCCCTGCTCTTTGATGTAGCCGTCAACAAAATTCTTTGTATCCTGGCATTTGCTGGAAATACATCCGCCGCCGCCGCAAACGTAAATAGTATGCTCGTATTTGCCTATTTCGGCATTGTACTTTTCGGCAATGGCTTTTAAATCGTTAACATTGTTTACCCGCATATCATTCACCTCTGTACTGGTCAAGGATACCCGCGATATCTGCGGGCTTTACCTGCTTGAACACGTCGTCGTCAACGACCACGACGGGAGCAAGTCCGCAAGCGCCTACGCAGCGCGTTACGTGAATGGAGAAAACATTGTCCGCCGTCGCTTCTCCCACGCCTATACCGAGCAGCTCCTGGAGCTTTTCGATAAGAAGCTTGCCGCCGCGAACGTAGCACGCCGTGCCGAGGCAAACCTTGACGTCATGCTTTGTTCTGGGCGTTGTGGAGAAGAACGAATAGAAACTCGATACGCTTGATACGTACGATACAGAGAAGCCCATATTGTCCGCAACGAACTTCTGAACTTCAAACGGGAGATAACCGAATATCTCCTGTGCTGCGTGCAGCACCTGGATGAGACAGCCTTCCTTACCGCTATACAGATCGATGACGTTGGCTAATTTTTCGTAATTCGCCTGAGTCTCGACGTCTGCGGCAGAAAGGTTTTTTGCAACATCGCTCATTACCATACCACCTTATAAAAAATTTTTATGTCTATGCACGCGCACGCAGTAAAACGCGCACGCACAAATATCCATAAGCTATATAATATCAAAAAAATCCGTAATTGTCAATACTTTTGCGCAATTTGTCAAAATGTTTTAAAAAAAACGTAAATGCGTTTATTTTTGGCATCGAAAGACGCGGAATATACCGTACATTGTTAACCGGAATTTATTATTTTATGCCGATCTTTTCTTTTTTACCTTCAAAATGACGAAAATAACCGTGCAGACGACGAGAAGCGCCGACGCGCCGAAGAAAAGATAAAGGTTGATGTTCAAAAAAACGCGGGCTGTCTCTTCACTGCCGTCCGTTTCTCTTTCGGGCTCAGTCTCCGTCGGCTCCTCCGTCTCCGTGACGGTCTCCGTTTCCGTCTCCGTGACAGTCTCCGTTTCCGTCTCCGTGACGGTCTCCGCATACGCCGCCCGCGCGCAGACGGCGAAAACAAAAACAAAAAGGAGTATTATAATCGCCCCTCTCTTCATTTTCGCGCCTCCTTTTTGTATCGCGTTTATTCCGTCGCGTTATTGTGAAAAGCTCCGACCGTCACGCGGAAAAGCGGCTGCGATACCGCGCCAGCCGCTTTTAATTCTCATTCTATCGAATATTTGCTCTGATATCCCGCAAGGTAGGTCTTGTAAAGGTCCGTATCCTTGTACTCGGTGCTCTTGTGGTATTCGTGACCGTGTATCTCGTCGTCGCCGGATTCTATGACGTCAACCGCGACGTTCGCGCAGTGGTCCGCTATCCTCTCGTAGTCGATCAGAAGATCGTTGAAGACAAAGCCGTTTTCAAGCGTACATTCGCGGCGGCTCACACGCTCTATATGCGCGGCCTTCAGCGAGTCGCAAAGGTTGTTTATGACCTCCTCGAGCGGGTCAACCTTCATGGCGTGCTGTACGTCTCCGTTTGCAAACGCCTCTATCGTTATGCCCGTGATTTCGCATACCGCGTCCTCAAGCACGGAAAGCTCGTGCTCCGCGCTGCCGGAGAAAGCGATCTTTTTATCGTTTATCTCCTCTACCGCTTCGCCTATGTTCCTCGCGTGGTCGGATATACGCTCGAAATCGGACAGAACGCGCAGATATTTGCTGACGTCCTTGGACTGCTCTTTTGTCAGATCCGCCGTGGTCACCTTATACAGATAGGTACCGAGCTTGTCTTCGTATCTGTCAAGCACCGCCTCAAGCTCATACACCTTTTTAAGATCGGATTTGTTGTGGTCCCGCCGTGCTGAAACGGCGCATTTCACGCTGTCAAGCGCTTTTTCGGACATCGAAACTATGACGTTCCTGCTCTGGTTGATGGCAAGCGTCGGGTGCGTCAAAAACCTCTCCTCAAGCCTGTCCATATCCTCGCGCTCGCTTGTGGTATCCTTTTCGTCCTTGAATATCGCGCAGACGGCTTTTTCAAGCAGTCCGAGCGCGGGCGAAAGTATGATCACCGTGGCAAGTCTGTAAAGCGTGTTTACCAAAGCTATCGAAACAACGTTCATCGTGCTTATTCCGTTTGCGGGATCCATAATCGGAAAATGGAATATCGCGTTCAGTCCGTAGAACAGACCGCCGCAGATTATGGCGCCGAGAACGTCTATCAGAAGATATGCGAACGCCGTGCGCTTGCCGTTCGTGCCCGCGCCTATCGCGGAGAGCATTACCGGAACGGACGCGCCTATGCCGATGCCGAGGATTATCGGGAACGCCTCGTAAAAATGGATGACGCCCGTGAGCGAAAGAGCCTGAAGTATACCGACCGCCGCCGACGCGCTCTGTATCGCGCTTGTGAAGACGATACCGACGAGAACGCCGAGCGCGGGGTTTGAAAAGCTTGTGAGCAGCTTTATGAAGCCGGGATCCTCTTTAAGCGGAGACACGGCGTCGGACATTATGCTCATTCCGTACATCAGGACCGCAAAGCCGAGAAGTATGCCGCCTATGTTCTTCATATGCGTGCGCTTTGAGAACATACGGATCAGGATCCCTATCAGCGCCACGATGCCCGTGAGCACCGCCGTGCTGAAATAATCCGAGATCCCCGAGGCACCGCCTATGCTGTTAAGGCTGAGCACCCAGCCCGTCACGCTCGTTCCGAGAACGGCGCCGAGTATTATGCCTATCGCCTGTTTAGTCTTCATAATACCGGAGTTGACGAAGCCGACCGTCATTACCGACGTTGCGGAGGACGACTGTATCACCGCCGTCACGCCCGTACCGAGGAGTACCCCCTTTATGGTGTTGCCGGAGAGCTTGTAAAGTATCATTTCCATTTTGCTTCCGGCGACTTTTTTAAGAGAATCACCCATTACGGACATGCCGAACAGGAACAGGGCTACACCACCCAGGACTGTCACTATATCAACAAAACCCATTACAGATCCGCCTTTTTATATATTCAATAGAGATTATACACTCATATCACGTTTTCGTCAAGCGTTTGAATGTAAAATTTTGAAAATATACGTTTTATTTTTCCGATATACGTCTTGTCCCGTCTCTTCGCCTGACGCCGCTGCTCGCATATTTTCACGCTCTTATGCACGATAAAATATCAAAATAATCAAATAACAGGTTGATTTCACAAAAAAACCGCGTATTTTTATCCGCAAAATGCAGGAAAAGCCCGTAAAAGTTTCAAAAAGTAGTTGACATTTTCGAATAAGTGTGATAGAATATACAAAAATCTCAAAAGGAAACGCAGATTATGAACAGATACGCGTACATATACGAATATCGATTTAGCGTCCGCTATTATTACAGATACGCGGATGCGGTTTGCGGTGCCTAAAGGGAGAGATTTTTGTAAATCACGTATTTCTTCCCGCGCGGTATCGCCGTGCGGGATAATTTTATACCGAAAGGAAAAAGAAAATGAAGAAAGCTTTATCTGTTGTCATTGCAATGATACTCTGCGTATCATTCTGTCTCCTCGCCGCCTCATGCGCCGGCAGCGGAGCGAAAAAATACAGCGTGGGTATAGTCCAGATAGTACAGCACGAGGCGCTTGACGCCGCGACCGAAGGCTTCAAAAAAGCCCTGACCGACAAGCTCGGCGCCGATAACGTAACGTTCGATTATCAGAACGCGTCCGGCGACACGGCAAACTGCACAACTATAGTAAACGGCTTTGTTGCAAATAAAGTCGACCTTATAATGGCCAACGCCACTCCGGCACTTCAGGCGGCTTACAACGCCACGCAGACGATACCGATACTCGGAACGTCCGTTACCGAATACGGCGTCGCGCTCGGCATAGAAAACTTCAGCGGCACGGTAGGCTCAAACGTCTCCGGCACGTCCGACCTCGCTCCGCTTGACGAGCAGGCTCAGATGATACTCGACCTGTTCCCCGCAACGAAGACCGTCGGTCTGCTTTACTGCAGCGCCGAGGCGAACTCCCTGTATCAGGTCAAGGTCGTCGAGGAGTATCTGGCGGGCAAAGGCGTATCCGCCAAGCGTTACTCGTTCAGCGACAGCAACGACGTTTCCGCCGTCACCACCACCGCAGCGGCTGAATCCGACGTTATATACATACCGACCGACAATACCGCCGCGGCTTCCGCCGAGATCATCGGCAGCATTCTGAGAAACGCAAAGAAGCCGGCGATAGCGGGCGAGGAGGGAATCTGCTCCAAATGCGGCGTCGCCACGCTTTCGATAAGCTACTATGATCTTGGCTACAAGACCGGTGAAATGGCGGCAAAGATCCTCAAGGGCGAAGAAAAGATAGAAAAAATGGCTATCGCTTACGCTCCCACGACAAAAAAATACAACAAGACCATATCGGACGAACTCGGGGTCACCATCCCGTCCGGTTACACGGAGATAAAATGATCAAAAGTCCAAACGACGTCTGAAAGGATACTTTTTGACATGGGTAATTTCATCGCAAGCATGCCGTCAGCCATATCCCAGGGCTTGATCTGGGGCATCATGGCGATAGGCGTTTACATAACGTTCCGGATACTCGATATCGCCGACCTTACGGTCGACGGTACCGTATGCACGGGCGCGGCGGTCTGCGCCGTCCTCGTCGTATCCGGCGTGAACGTATGGCTCGCGCTGCTTATAGCGACGCTGGCGGGAATAGCGGCCGGATGCGTGACGTGGTTTTTCCACACCGTTCTGGGCATACCCGCGATACTCGCCGGCATCCTGACCCAGCTTATGCTGTGGTCGATAAACCTGAAAATCATGAGCGGCGCGAACGTGGCGGTCCCGTCAAGATCGTACAGCGTGCTTCTCACGCAGATGAACGTGCCGATGGCGCTCGTTTTTCTCGGGATAACCGCGGTCGTGATAATCGCGCTTCTGTATCTGTTCTTCGGAACGGAGATCGGCTGCACGATACGCGCGACCGGAAGCAACGGCGCGATGAGCCGCGCGCAGGGCATAAACACAAATCTTACAAAGCTGATAGGTCTTGCCCTGTCTAACGGTATAGTCGCTCTTTCCGGCGCGATACTCTGCCAGTACCAGGGCTTTTCCGACATAAACATGGGGCGCGGCGCGATAGTCACCGGTCTTGCGTCGGTAATAATCGGCGAGGCGGTGATACGCCGCATAGGCAAAAACTTCGCCGTCAAGCTCGCGGGCGTTTTCGTCGGCTCCGTGATATACTGGATAGTATATCAGACAGTCGTATTCTTCAAGCTTGACACGGACCTTCTGAAGATGCTTTCGGCTCTGCTGGTCGCAATATTTCTGGGCGTTCCGTACATCAAAAAACAGATGAGCGGACGGTTCGGCAAAGGAGGCGCGTCAAATGGATAACGCTGAAATGCTCAGACTCTGCGGTATAGTCAAAAAATTCAACGCGGGCACGGTAAACGAAAAGGTGGCGCTGAACGGCCTCGATCTGACGCTCGGAAAGGGCGATTTCGTGACGGTCATAGGCGGCAACGGCGCGGGCAAAAGCACGATGCTGAACGCAATAGCCGGCGTCTGGCGCGTTGACAGCGGCTCCGTCATACTCGACGGCGTTGACATAACCGGTCTGCCCGAATACAAGCGCGCAAAATACTTAGGCAGAGTTTTCCAGGACCCGATGATGGGTACGGCGGCGGATATGCAGATAGAGGAAAATCTGGCGCTCGCCGCGCGGCGCGGAAAGCGCAAAACGCTCGCTCCCGGTATAAGGAAAGCGGAAAGAGCGCAGTACCGAGAGATGCTCTCCGAGCTCGGGCTCGGGCTCGAAGACAGACTTTCCGTAAAGGTCGGAACGCTTTCCGGCGGTCAGCGTCAGGCGCTGACGCTTCTTATGGCGGCGATGCGCGAGCCGAAGCTGCTTCTGCTTGACGAGCATACGGCGGCGCTCGACCCGAAAACGGCAGCGACGGTGCTCGACATAACGGAACGCATAATCAAAGAGCACGGTCTCACGACGCTTATGATCACGCACAATATGCGCGACGCCATATCGCACGGCAACCGTCTCATAATGATGCACGAGGGCAAAATAATTGTCGACGTGCGCGGAGAGGAAAAACAGAGACTTACAGTGGAAGACCTGCTTGAAATGTTCACCAAGGCGAGCGGCGGAGAGTTTTCAAACGACCGCGCGATCCTTTCATAAAAGATACGCCCGCGTGCCGGTAAGGTACGCAGGCGTTTTTTTTATTTGTCAGCCGATGACGGTGCGGCTCTTACAGCAGTTTTTCGGCTATCCTTACCGCCAATACTGATTTTGTGGGCGGATGGATCGCGTCGTTCTCGCATACGTCGCGGCAGGGCGCAAGAGCGCAGTTTTTTATTTCCGCCGCGGCTTTTTCCTGCGCCGCCTGAACGCCGCGCCAGCCGTCGTCACGCCTCGGATCAAAGTCCGCTATCTGCACGATAACGAAAGGAAGGCTTTCGTCCCCCGTCTTCTCTCTTACCGTGCTTATAAGACATTCAAGCTCGTCTTTGTATATTTTCGCCTCCGACTCGGTCGTATCGCTTTCGCCCTGATACCATATTACGCCGTTGAACGAGAACGGAAACAGCTGACTAAGCATTTTTTCATATATCACGCCGTTTTTGTTCCACGCCGTGTATTCGTGATACGTGTGGTCGATATGAAGCTCCTCCGCCGGAAGCGAAAACCTTTCCGCTTTTTCCTCCGGCAGCCAGGATTCGATTATCGAGGCGCCCTGGAAGCACGATACGACGCCGACCGCGCATCCGCGCTCCTCTCTTATCTTCTTTCCGACGAGATAACCGATGGCGGACCAGTTTCCGACGCCGTTCTTTTCCGCCGCGACCCACTTCTGTTCGAGCACGTCGTTTCCGATCCACGGGCGCTTTACGAAATAACACCTTAAAAGTCCGTCGTCCTTGTATTCGGATTTATCCGTGTTGGATTCGCATAAACGGAATTCCGCGTTTGACTGACCGGAGATAAGATACACCGCCCCGACGTATACGTTCCTGACCGTAACCGTCTCGCCGTTAAGCGACGCAGTGAGCTCATATGGTCCGCCCGCCATCTGCGGCGGAAGCTCAGCCACCCATTTTCCGTCGTGCGAGCGCACGGTCTTTTCATATCCCGTAAAACGCACGGTCGCTTCTCCGTCGCCCTCGCCGAATATCCTTATGGGTTTATTTTCCGCCAGAACAACGTTATCCGTGAATATCGCGTTCAGTTTCATATATTGATTCACCGTCCTTTAAGAGCATTATAACACGTTAATTTTTCGATTCCACCGTTATATTATTAAATTTTACCTCTTTTTGAACTGTTTTATATTAAGTTCTACAAAAATTCGTTATAAAAAAATATAAAAAAGGTATTGCCATTTTTGAAATAATGTGTTATAATGGCTTAAAAAGACGAAAGGAGCGCAAAATATGGTAAAAATAAAGATCTTATCCGTTTTGCTTTTGTGCGCGCTCGCCCTGTCTCTTCTCGGCTGTAACGGCAATACGACACCGGAGGAGACGAAGGCAACCGATAAGGAAGAGATCATCAAAAATGCGGAAGCGTGCCTTAAGATCGGCGGCAGATTTGAAAATCTTCTTATGGACGAAACGTCGGCTTATTTTTACGGCTTTGCCGCCGCGGAGGTAAGCTCCTTCCGTCTTGCGGTGGAAAAACTCCTTTGGCTGAAGGGTGAGGGCGACAGCTTCGCCGATCTTGCCGCGGACAGCAGATACACGGACTGGGACACGATAGCGGAAATGTGCTTCGCCTCCCCTTACCCGTATTACTTTGAAGGTCTGATACACGACGTTCAGGGCGAAAGCGAAGAGGCGAACGACGCTTACTCCAAAGCGTCGATTATGGAAAACTTTCCCGATGAAGGTTTGAACTTCTATTATCTAAAGGACGAGAGCGTCTCCGATCTGTATTCTCTGCGCGACGAGCTGCGTGCCGTCGAAAACAAAATATATAAAGAATACACGCCCGTGATATACGGCTGCGAGAGATCGGTCTTCGCGGCCTGCCCCGAATATCTTTTGCTTGACGCTTACGAGCTGCTTGAAAAAGAAAACTACGAATCAGCAATGATATCCGCCAGGTACGCCGTTCGCGAGAATCCGAAGATAGAAGAAAGCTGGGTCGTCGCCGTAACGGCGGCGATGTACGCCGATCAGCCGCACCAGGCGGCTATGTGGCTTGAAGAAGGCTCAAAGTATTTTCCCGAAAGCGAAGCACTTCTGGTACTGCGTAACTCGTTAACCGATCTGAGTGCGCAGGCTTCGTCTGAAGGAGGTGAAAATCAGTGAAGAATACGGTGTTGAAAACAACGTCGCTGATACTCGCTTTACTTACGGTGTTTATGATCCTGCCGTCTTTGTTTACGGAAAAGGTCTTTGCCGCGTCGAACCTGCCGCTTGACGGTATCGACTACAAAAGACTGACGCAAAAGGCATCTTCCGCAATGTCAACCTTCGACGTCAGAATGAAGATAGGCGAGGTTGAACTCAAAGGCTTGATGATGGGCTCCGAGGGACTGACAATGGGCGAGATGAACGAGATAATCCTGTCGGAGCTCAAAAAACTGAATCTGAGCCTTGAGGAAGCCGAGGTGCTCTCCGCGCTCGGAGAAAACCTCGAGCGCTCGCAATGGAAGGAATTCGGCAAAAGGCTCGCCGTCGCGGTGTCGGAATATATCCCGTCGGCAGGACCTGCGGGCGTGGTCAACCCCACCGATATTGTCAAATTTGCCTTATACGGCGATAATCCTTTGACCGCCGCGCCTCAGAGCGTGATTATCGGCAAGGAAAAGCAAGCCCTTGAAAAGGAGATAACCGACGCTCTGCAAAAAGAGGCGAAGCTGATGGGCAAAACGATAAAAAAGAAAGGCGGAGGTCTTTGGCTTGTCGGATTTGCGCTCAACTCCATATCCGCGGGCGAGGATCTTGCCGACGAAAAGGAATATGAAAAATTCTGCAAAAAGTTAGAGAAAGAATACGCGAAAATCGCGGAATTTTACGCAAAATGCAGTCAAAGGCTGAACGACGAGGCGGAGCTCAAAAACTTCGGCAGAGGTATAATAACCTTTGACGAACGCTCCGTAAACACGACCGAATGTACGTTTCTCGGAGTATCGGGAGTTAAGATGCGCTACAGACTCTCGGGCACGCTCCGAAAGCAGGTCGCGGATGGAGAGACCGTCGTTGCGGGCGACAATTCGGGCACCTACGAGGGCGACCTCAAGCTTGAGATAGAGGGCGCAAATCTCGCAAACGATTTTGACGCTGTGTTTGCTGACCGGACCACTATTTGGAAAGGGACCGGCCACCTAAACGACTGGTGTCAGATACTGTACCGGTTCAGCGGACAGCCGGTGGATTTCCGCGAAAACTTCCTGAACAAGTTTATTTTCACCGTCAACCGCCCGACGTATCTGAAACGGACGCTCGTGGGACATTTCAAAGTAAAAATTCCGATCCCGGAAATAAATGGTACGGTGACGCCGGTCTTAAACGGCTCGTTCAACAACGTCTCGGACGGCATCGACTTTATATTCCGTATGACCTTCGGACAGGAATTCAAGTTTCACGAGAAAGATCCGCAAACCATGAAGGACCTGGGGTTGCCCGTTCAGCAGTGGCACCTGGAAACGCTTTTGCAGCAGGCGCCGGCTATCAGCTCGCTGCATTGCACGTGGGTCGGAAACCAGGCGGCAAAGGTGATGCTGGAGGGGTCGGTCGGGAACATCGTTTACGGCGGTGACGGACAGGATGTACTCATAACGGCGAGCGATTTAGGCACAGTATGGAAGCCTCTCGAAGAGGCGCCCGTTTTAACGATATCTTCATTTTAATAAAAGAGGTTTTGAAAATGAAAAGAATAATCTCACTGCTTATCATTCTTATTATGGTTTTGACGCTCGCCGCCTGCGGTGAAAGCGGTCAAACAAGCGATACGCTCGGACGCCGCGACGACACGACAGCGGCGCAGACCGCGGGCGAAACGGACGAGGGCGGCGCGCATGGCGTTGTCGTAAAAAACCTGACGTTCCAGGCGCTTCTTATGTACGCGGAAACGGGAAATAAAGAGTATTTCGATCCGCACGTTTTAAACGACGCGGAAAAAGCGCAGCTTAAAGCGTCTGTCGAGGCTGAGGGCGGCAAATGCGACTTCGACGCGGACGGAACGATAGTAATAACGGGAAGCGGCTCAACGAGGCTCTCAATACATCCCGACGGCTCCGTTGAAGGGACCGACGACGATGGAAAACCGTTCGGCTTCAGCAAGGTCACGGACTGGCCGACGTCCGAGCTCGGAAAAGCCGTTCCGCAGGCGGATATGAAGATAAAAATGCAGACAGACGACGGTGAAGCGCTTATGATAGTGTTTGAGAAAGCGTCTCTCGAACAGGTCAAAGAGTACGCCAAAAAGCTCCTTGACGCGGGCTACACCGAAGACAAGTCCGAGGTGGATATCGAATCCATGTACAGCTTCTCGGGCAAAAACAAGGACGGCGTCATCGTAAGCGTTTCGTATATGGCGGGCGCCGACGGCGAGGATGCAATGTGCTCGCTCAACGCGGAAAAATACAGGGAGCAGAGCGGCGACGATACGGGATACGATACACAGCCTCTGCCCGAGACGGAGCTGCCCGCTGAATTCGCTTTCCTTCTTCCGGACGGCAAAAAGGACTTTAAGGTCGTTCAGAATTACGGTTTCACATCCATAGAAAAAGAAAACGCGACGCTCGGTGACGCGAAAAACTTTGCGTCGTTATGCGAGCAGAACGGATACGGAAAGCTGACGGGTCAGGAAAACGACAACGGAGACGGCACGACCTCTTACTTTGCGGCGTATCAGAAAGACGGATACGAGATACATATTTCCTTCAACGTGATACCCGGCGAATTCCACGTCGATCTGATCGAGACCTCGGGACAGGGTGAAGTGACTCTGCCCTCGGGCGACGATGAATGGCCGACGGCGGGCGCAGCGGCGAGACTGCCGAAGCCGACGTTCGGCACGGGCTTTACGGTAAGAGATTACGGCGACCAGACCTCCATAAGCGTTGACGGTGCGTCCGCGTCGGATTTCTACACATACGTAAACGCGCTGAAAAACAAGGGCTTCACCGACAGACAGGAGTATGACGACGACGATGAAGTCAAGCTCTACTCCGCATACGACAAGGACAATTACGCGGCGTTCGTACAATATGCCATGGGAGTATTTGGCATCGGAATAACAAATCAACCGGAGGAGGATTAACAAAATGGGATTTTTTTCAAAACTGTTCGGCGGCGATAAGAACGCCGAGAAAGCGGCAAAAGACATACTGAACAGTCTTTTCGCAGACGCCGAAAAAAAGCAGAACGACCCGGCAGAGAAAAAAGAAGAACAAAAGACAAAGCCCGAGGCTCAGCCTCAGCAGTCGTGCGATTCCGACAGCGAATGGGACAATATCCCCGCGGAGGAGTGCCAGTACAACTACGGCGGCAGCTTTGAGCAGTATTTCGAGCACATATTCGCCGAGGATTTCCCCGCTTACCGCACGGAAAAAGCGAACATCGGAAAAGAGCGCGCACGCATAGCATATACGTTTTACAGCGGCGCGTCAAAGGCGCTCGTTATAGAGCTTATGTCAGAGAAATCAGAAACGTACAAGTTAAGAAAAGACTGTATGGCAGATGGGATCCCTTATCTGCGCTTCTACTACGATCACGAGGGCTGGTGGAACAAGCGCTCATACGTAACGGAACGCATTAAAGCGATCCTCGGTTAATCACGGAAAAAAGCGGAAAAGGGAACGCACGGGGCGGCTTCCGCCGTCCCTTTGCGCCTGCGGCGGGCAAAGCACGGGATATAATGATACTTTGCAGGCAGTTTTTTCGTGTACGGTCTTGTCAATTCCGTAATTTTACGGAATTTAACGTCTTCTTTTTTCCGCTTTTTCACTTTTATCATCATGTCACTTTTGGATATTTTGTCGGATCACGAGGTATGGGAGAAGTTTTATAAATACAAGACCTCTCTTATAGGCTCGGAAAAATACAACGCAAAGCTCCGCGCTTTCATAGACGAAAAACGGTATATCCGCGTTTGTGAAAACGTTTATTCCGGAGCTTCTTTTCCGTTGCCGAAAAAATCCGTCATAAGCAAGACCGGCTCCGAAAAAAAGCGTGTGGTCTATACTTATCCGGAGGATGAAAACACCGTGCTTAAGCTTCTTACGTATTTGATTTTACGTAAATACGACGGTATTTTCAGCCCCGGGCTTTATTCCTTCCGTCCGGACAGAACGGCAAAGGACGCGGTGAGGCGGCTCCTCAAAATAAAAGAAGTGCCGCTTATGTATTCCTATAAAGCGGATATACATAATTATTTCAATTCGATACCGGTAGAGCTTCTTTTGCCGGAGCTCAAAAAAACGCTCTTTGACGATCCGCCGCTTTATGAATTTCTGTCCTCGCTTTTGTCGGAGAAAAACGTAATTGACCGCGGAAGGACCGTGTCGGAGCAAAAGGGCATAATGGCTGGCACGCCCGTATCCTCGTTTTACGCAAACCTGTTTTTGTCAGATCTTGACAGACACTTTACAGACGGGGGCGTTATATACGAGCGGTATTCCGACGATATAATACTGTTTGCCGAAAGCCGCGAGAAGGCGGAGGAGCACGCACAGTATATTAAGGAATATATAAACGCGCGCGGACTCAGCATAAATCCGTCAAAAGAGAGCCGCACCGGGCCAGGTCAGCCTTATACGTTTCTCGGCTTTATATGCGGCGGCGATAAGGTGGATATAGCGCCGGCGACGCTGAAAAAGCTGAAACAGAAAATGCGCCGCAAGCGCGACGCGCTCGTCCGCTGGAGCAAGCGGAACGGAGTTGAGCCGATAAAGGCGGCGAAGGCGTTCATCCGCATTTTCAACCGCAAGCTGCTTGAGGCGCCGACGGATAACGAGCTTTCGTGGAGCGGTTGGTTCTTCCCCGTCATCAACACCGCGGAAAGCCTTCACGAAATCGATCTTTACTCGCAGGACTGCCTGCGGTATATCATAAGCGGAGTTCACACAAAATCCCGCTATAACGTCCGCTACGGCGACCTGAGAGCGCTCGGCTACCGCTCTCTTCTCAACGCGTATTACGCGCATACGGAAAACGAAGCCGGCAGAAAGAAAGTATTAGTCAAATAAAAGCCGCAGCCGCATGGATACGGCGGAAAACACTCGCGGCGGGATCGCTCCCGCCGCCGTTCTTTTATTTTAAAGCTTATATTCCATGGTCATCCTTGAGACTGAAAGTCCCGTTTTTTTGTAAAACTCTATCGCGTCTTTGTTGAACGCCCAGACGTTCAGCTCGATGCGCTCACATCCGTTTTCGCGCGCGATCCGCTTCGCTTCCTCAAAAAGCGCCGTGCCTATGCCCTCTCTTTTGTGCGTTTCCTTAACGCACAGATCGTCGACGTATAACGTTCTTACGCTTTTTATATGCTTTGCCGCTGCGCCGTCTTTGAACTTTGCTATCAGATATCCCGTCACCTCGTCTTTGTCGAGCGCGGACAGGATAACCGTCTTTTCGTCGTCTATAAGGCGGCAGACGTCCTCTTCCGTGTATTTCGGACTGTCCGTGTCGGCAAAAACGTCCGGACGGCCTTTTTTATGCAGAGCGAATATGTATTCCAGAAGCCCGACGATCTGCGCCGCCTGCTTCTTTTCCGCTTTCCGTATTTCCGTCATTTCACCTTATGCTTCTTACGCTTTTCTTCTATTTTCTTTTTCTTGTTCTTATAATTTATATAAGCGCGCAGATACATGATCCCGTACGCCGCGGCGGCTAATACCACGACGATGATAATAACGATGACGACGGTTTTCGCAACGGAGCCCGCGGACGACGAGCCGCCCTTCATCCCCGTGAACGAAACGCCGTTTATCAGAAGCTTGTAATCTCCGTTTTCGGCGTCGCGGTGCGGTTTTACCCAGACGCTCACGCGCTTTATTTTATTCGCCGCGCTCAGATACTCGGATACGTCGAAATAAAGTCTGTAATACTGTCCGAGCGTTACGGCGGCGATCCCCTCGTATACGGCTTCGCCGCCGTTCTCCGTATCCGCGGTGAAGCGCAGCATAACGTCAGATATACCGGCTTTGCCCGACGTGCTGTCGAGCTTCATATCGAGTACAGCGTATTCCGCGCCCGTTATATCAAATTCCCTGTACGAGGACACGCCTCTGTATTCCGGCGCGGGCGCGGTGTATAATTCCGCCGTGAGCGAATATTCCGAGCCGTATCTGCTTTGCGCTTTCTTGTCGTTCTCGGTTGTTATAAGATGCGCGTTCTCCGACGGGTAAAACGTCAGCTCCGTGCCGTTGAAGTCCGTCATACGGGTAAGATTTGAAGCGCCGGACGGCGTTTCCGTTATCGCGGAGCCGGAAATTATCCTTCTTTTGACGGTCTGCGCCTGATTGTAGCCTGACACCGCCTCGCCCCACGATATAAGACCGTAGTACGACAGATAAGGCTCCGTGATCACGGCGGAATAATCCGTATCTATGTATCTGAAAACCCTGTATATGCTTTTCTGCTCCGCGGCTGTGTTCTCCGTTCCCTGCCGTCTCGTGTAAAGACCGCAGTTTGAGGGATCCGACGCGTCGTCGACCTGTTCGCCGTATATTATCGCTTCTATTTGCTCGTTCGCTTCGGCTTTGTAATACGCAAGACAGTACGCCGCCGCCTGCGCTCTCTGCTCCTCGGACGAATTCGATCCCGCGGGATAGCTTATCTCCCCTATTATAACGGGTCTTCTCTGCCCGTCGTACAGATACGCCGGCTGTGAGAGCAGCGACGTCAGGATGTTGATATTATCCATGGTGACGTACTTTGCGTCGTAGCTGTATTCGGAGCCCTCCGCGCCCTTGAAATCGGCTTTGTTCCTGTCTATGTTGTACGGGTCGACCGATACGCGCCACGGTATGTTTCCGCCGTTGTTTATGTCGTCTGAGAGATGCGACAGAAAATCAAGCGCGGAGAAATCGAGCATCGGATCGGCATTTCCGTCAAACGACGGCTTTGTGAAATTGTTTGCGACGGATACGTACACTCTCGCGTTCGAATACACGGAGCGCGCGGCGGCGTCGACTATGCGGAGCGCTTTCGCGTATACGCCGGTATATTCGGAGAGCGACATCTGCGCAGCGTAATTCCTGTATCTGTTGGAGTTTACCTCGCTGCCGAGAATGAAGCTCCCGCAGAAGCCCGTCCTTTCAGCCGACGTGTATTTCTCCGTTAAAAACGAAACAAACGCGTAAAGCGCGTCGCACGCCTGCTTTGAATACGTGTTAATCGCAAAATAATCGGCTCCCGCGCCCGCTCCGTCAAAATACAGATATTCGGGCTGGTTTTCCGCGCGTCCGGTCAGAACGAGCTGAAGATAAACGCGTATCCCCGCCTCGCTGTACGTTTTCACCGTATGGTCGAGAAGGGCTGTTTTGTTTTTATCAAAATAGTACGCCTGTCCGCCGTATCTGTACGTCACGGAATTGCCCGCGGTCGATAAGATATATTCGTTCAGCGGAACGGTTATCACCGCGTGCGACGCGCCGAGAAGCTGAGCGTCCGCAAAAAGCGATATCCTGAGTCCCTTTTTGCTCTTTGCTTCGGGCTGATCGTACGTGTTCGGCGCCGTTATATCGGGATTTCCGATATACGCGAAGTTTGTCACCGCGGTATATGATCCCGCATCGTTTTCGTACGCGAGTACGAAAGCGGAGGCGCGGTTATCCGGGAGCGACGTCTGAAGCGAAATACTGCTCCTCGCCTTTACGTTTTTTTCGAGAGGCGGCGTGTCACCCGGCTTTTCCCCGGGCAAAACGGCGAAAAGACTTAAATTCAGATCCTTATAAGCCTGTACGTCCGCCTGCGAGAACCCGCCCGATATCTGCACGTACTGACCGTTTTTGTTTATTTCCGCCGAGATATGCGTCGCGCCGCTTTCCGCGGACGGCGCTATCGCGAAAAGCGACAACAGAAGCGCCGTCAGAAGGATAAGCGATACTGTTTTCTTTTTCATTTTTCCGCCGCGGCGACGATAGCGGCGAATTTTGAAGCAACGAGCGACGCGCCGCCTATAAGACCGCCGTCGACGTTGTATTTTGCCAGAAGGTCAGCCGCGTTCTTCTCGTTCATCGAGCCGCCGTACTGGACCGTAAGAGCCTCGGCGGTGTCGTGACCGTACAGCGCTTCGACCGTCTTTCTTACTACTCCGTTGCCCTCGTCCGCCTGCTCGGGCGTGGCTACTCTGCCGGTGCCTATCGCCCATACGGGCTCGTAAGCTATTATCACGTTCTTCAGCTGCTCCGCGGTAACGCCCTGAAGCGCGATTTTCGTCTGCATCGCAAGTATTTCGTTTGTGATGCCGAGATCTCTCTGCTCTAAAACTTCGCCTACGCAAAGTATGACTTTAAGTCCCGCGCTGAGCGCGGCAAGCACTCTCTTGTTGACGGTCGCGTCCGTCTCACCGAAATACTGTCTTCTTTCACTGTGACCGATTATAACGTATTCAACGCCGCAGGAAAGAAGCATTTTTGCGGAAATCTCACCTGTGAACGCGCCTTTTTCTTCAAAATGGACGTTCTCAGCGCCTATTTTTATCCTTGAGCCCTTAGCAGCCGCGACCGCCGCGGGTATATCTATCGCGGGCACGCAAAGCACCACGTCGCACGCTCTGCGTCCCTTTATCATGGGACGGAGTTCCTTTATCATAGCCGTCGCCTCGACAGGCGTCATATTCATCTTCCAGTTGCCCGCTATTACGGTCCTTCTCTTTCTTCTGTTCATGATCAGTCCTCTTTCTTCTGTTTATGATTTTTTTGTTTGCTTTTTTCCGTAAAACGGGGCTGCCGCTTTACACGACAGCCCACATTGTTTTATTCTTTATCCTGCAGGCAGGCTATTCCGGGAAGCACGAGGCCCTCGAGGAATTCAAGGGACGCGCCGCCGCCGGTGGATATATGCGTTACCTTATCCGCAAAGCCGAGCTTTTCTATCGCCGCCGCGGAGTCGCCGCCGCCGATTATCGAGACGGCGCCGCTGTCTGCGACAGCCTGCGCGACCGCTCTTGTGCCGGATGCGAATTTATCCCATTCGGATACGCCCATCGGTCCGTTCCATACAACGGTCTTCGCGTCTTTTATCGCGTCTGCGAACAGTACCTCGGTCGCGGGTCCTATGTCGAGACCCATCCAGCCCTCGGGTATCTCGTCGGAATTAACGAGCATGAAATTGCACTCGGGGTCGTATTTATCGCCCAGACGGTTGTCAACGGGCAGAAGCAGCTGTACGCCTTTTTCCTTCGCCTTTGCAAGAAGCTCAAGCGCGAGGTCGAGCTTGTCCTCTTCGCAGAGGGAGCTGCCTATCGCGTAGCCCTTGGCTTTCAGGAACGTGTAAGCCATGCCGCCGCCGATTATGAGCGTGTCGACCTTGTCGATCAGGTTGTTTATGACGCCTATCTTGTCGGAGACCTTAGCGCCGCCCAGAATAGCGACGAAGGGATGCTCGGGCTTTTCAAGCGCGCCGCCCATAACGTCAAGCTCCTTCTGGATAAGGAAGCCGCATACGGAGGGCAGATAGTGCGATACGCCCTCGGTCGAGGCGTGCGCTCTGTGAGCGGTACCGAACGCGTCGTTTACGAAGATATCCGCCATGGAGGCGAGCTCTTTTGCAAATTCGGGGTCGTTCTTCTCTTCTTCCTTGTGGAAACGGACGTTTTCTAAAAGCATAACGTCGCCGTCCTTAAGAGCGGCGGCCTTCGCCTTCGCGTCCTCTCCTATAACGTCGGAAGCCATTATAACGGGCTTGCCTAAGTATTCGGAGATCTTCGCCGCGACGGGAGCGAGGGAGTATTTCATATTGAATTCACCCTTCGGTCTGCCCATGTGCGAGCAAAGTATCACTTTTGCGCCGTGCTCGGATAAGTATTTGATGGTGGGCATCGCGCCCGTTATTCTTTTGACGTCGGTGATAACGCCGTCCTGCATCGGAACGTTGAAATCACAGCGGGCAAGAACTCTTTTGCCCTTTACGTCAATGTCGGTAATTGATTTTTTGTTGTACATAATAAACCTCTCTTATTTTTCAGTCACCATTTATATTATCATTATTTTTAATCGTTATCAATAATAAAAAGAAAATAATTTGAAAATTCGCGGACTTTTACCGTTTATTTACAGCGGGATTTTACCGCTTTCACCCTTTTGCGACGGAAATTTTCATATAAATTCATTGTATTTTAACAATCATATTTTGAAAACAGAAGAACAAAAGGTTATAATATAAGATAGTTGAAAAAGGGAGTGATGATAGTATGATGATGATGCCGCCCGACAGACGGGTAAACGACCAGTACCGTATTCCGAAGCCAAAAAGCATAAAAGAGGTGCCCGGGTACTTAAAAGCGCTTCTGTCCGCGTTTTTCAAGCGTTTCGGATACATAGTAAAGCTTGTCTGGGAGGCAAGCCACGGCATAGTTTTCGTCATGTCGTTCATGGCCTTGTTCGACGGTATCATGCCCGTTATAGGGACGTACATAAGCGGTCAGCTCATCAACCGTCTCGCGTCAGCGTATGAGGGTAAGATAACGAGCTTCAGCATCATCACGTGGCTTCTGATCGCTCAATTCGGATATATCCTTTTCACAAGCATAGTGCGCCGCATAGACGGTATCGTCGTCCGCATTTCGGGCGAGCTCGTTTCTAACCATATCAAAATAAAGATAATGGAAAAGGCGAAGGAGATAGATCTGAAGAGCTTTGACTCTCCGGAATTCTTTGCCAAAATGGAAAACGCAAACAGAGAGGCGGGAAACAGACCGATACAGGTGCTGAATTCCACGTTTTCCATAGTTTCAACCGTTATAAGCATAGTTTCGTACATAGTGATGATCGCCGTTATCGGCATACTGCCCGCTCTTCTCGTGATAGCCGTGGCGATACCGTCGACGATAATCAACTTCGTTTACAGACGCAAAAATCACGACTACGTTTTCAGAAGGAGCAAGGACAGACGCCAGATGTCGTACTACTCCGAGGTGCTTGTGAACAAGGACCTTGTAAAAGAAGTTCGTATGCTCGGTCTGGCGGACGATTTCACAAACAGATACAAATCCGTTTTCAATAAATACTTCGGCGGTCTGAAGCGGCTGATGCTCGCGGAAATGTGGTGGGGCATAGGCGCGACGCTTCTGACGACGGTCGTGAACTGCGTTCTCTTCGTCTCCATCGCCCGCGGAGTTTTCAACGCCGAATTCCCCGTAGGTAACTACAGTATGTATACCGGTGCGCTGAACGCCATCTCCTCCGGCATCGCAACGCTTATCAGCACAACGGCGACGATATACGAGGGCACGATATTCATAAACAACCTGATAGCCTTTATGGAGGAAAAGCGGACCATCGTGCCCATAGTCGACCCGCCGCTCGAGGTAAAGCGCGGCGTCGGTCATACGATAAAATTCGACCACGTTTCCTTCCGTTATCCCGGTAAGGATTACGACACGATAAAGGATATAAACCTTGAGATAGCGCCGGGCGATACGGTCGTTATGGTCGGTCTGAACGGCGCGGGCAAAACGACGCTTATCAAGCTTCTGACGCGTCTGTACGACCCGACAGAGGGAAAAATACTGCTTGACGGACACGATCTGCGGGAATACGACGTAAAAGAGCTGTACGATATGTTCGGCATAGTGTTCCAGGATTACGGCAAATACGCCGTATCCGTCCGCGACAACATAGCGTTTGGCGAGATAATGAAGGAGATAAAGCAGGAGAAGATAGAAACGGCGGCGAAAAACAGCAACGCGTCCGACTTCATAGAGAAGCTTGAAAACAAATACGACACGCCGCTTATGCGCTACTTTGAGGACAACGGCATAGAGCTTTCGACGGGTCAGTGGCAGAAGCTGGCGATCGCGCGCGCGTTTTATTCGGAGTCGGATATACTGATACTCGACGAGCCGACGGCGTCGCTCGACCCTATAGCGGAGCAGGAGATATTCAATCAGTTTGACAATCTGCGCGGCGGCAAAACGTCCATATTCGTGTCTCACCGCCTCTCCTCCGCGACGACGGCGGACAAGATAATAGTTCTTAAGGACGGTATGCTTATAGAGGAAGGGACGCACGCTCAGCTTATGAAAAAGCAGGGCGAGTATTACACGCTCTTCTCCACTCAGGCGAAACGTTATATAACGCCTGTCGGCGATGAGGAAGAACAGCCGTCAGAGGACGGAAGCAAAAGTAAAAAAACGCCGTTCGGAGACGCTCCGGAAGGCGGAAAAAATATAATCAAAGGAGACTTATAAAATGAAAGTACTGTTTCAGGGCGACAGCATAACCGACTGGGGACGCGACAGGTCGGACCCGCATAATCTCGGCAACGGTTATCCGAAATACGCCGCAAAATACATAAGAGAGGCGATGCCGGACACCGAATTTGAATTCATAGATCTCGGCATAAGCGGAGATCAGACGGCAAATCTCGTCGCGCGTCTGCAAAGCGACTTTATAGATATAGGCGCGGACGTCGTTTCCATACTCATAGGCATAAACGACACCTGGCACAGGGCGGAGACGAGAGAATACCTTGACGACGCGATATTTGAGCAGAACTACCGCACGGTGCTCGAGGCGGTAAAGAAGACCGGCGCAAAGATAATGATGCTTGAGCCGTTCATAGTTCCCTGCCCCGATAAGATGTATTTCTACGAGGATCTTTATAAAAAGATACTCATCGTCCGCAAGCTCGCGCGCGAATACGCCGACGCGTACTTGCCGCTCGACGGCATTTTCGCCGAGGCGTGCTTATATAAAGAGCCGACGTTTTATTCCGAGGACGGCGTTCATCCCGCTCCCGGCGGCGCGGATTTCATAGGCAGGCTCTACGCAAGAGCGTTTGTGAAGCTGATAAAATAAAAAAATCGCCGCTTAGAGCGGCGTTTTTCTTTTCGCCGATCACTTATGTTTACAAATAATCGCTTGAAACAAGGCGAAAAAGCGGATATAATGAATAAAAAAATTCCGGGAGGTACGGTATGGATAACAAAACAATTTACAAAAAGACGCTCGGCTTTTCCGTAAGGCGTCTGCTGTTCGATCTTCTGAGCATCGTCATTCTTGCGGGACTTGCGGCGCTCGGCTATTTCATAGCCGAAAAGGTGTCCGCTAACAGCGGTCTGATCGGACTTCTGATAGGTGTCGTCGTCGGCGTCGTGATCATGGCGATAATCCTCCGCTTTGTTTCATATACGCTCAAGGCGGGACAGATAGCCATGATGACAAAGGCGATAACGGAGGGCGAGCTGCCCGAAAACGTTATAGCTGAGGGCAAAAAAGCCGTAAAGGAAAGATTTGCGACGGTTGCGATATACTTTGCCGCGACGCGCCTTATAAAGGGCATTTTCAATCAGCTCGGCAGAGCCATCACGGGCGCCGCTCAGAGGATCGGCGGAGACGCGGGCGGCGCGGTAGGCGACGCGGTCAACACCGTGATACAGACGATAATCTCGTATCTCTGCGACTGCTGTCTCGGCTGGGTATTCTATCGTAAGGACACAAACGCGGCGAAAGCCACGTGCGAGGGCGCGGTGCTTTTCTTTAAGCACGGCAAAACGTTTGCAAAGAACATGGGCAGAGTCTTCGGCATAGGTCTTCTGACCCTTCTTCTCATCGGCGGCGCTTTTGCGGGCGTTTTCTATCTGATACTCACTATTCCGACGATAAACACGGCGCTTCAGCCGATATACGTAAAAATAGCGGAAAGCTCAAGCGGAAACGAGGGCTGGCTCAACAGGATACTTGAAAACCAGGCTACGCTTCCGATCGCTCTGTCGGTCATCGGCGGCATAATCATATGGGCTTTCATACATTCCACGTTCATCAAGCCGTTCGTTCTTGCGGGCGTTTTAAGAAACTATCTTGAATCCGGTATGGACGACGTTCCGTCCGAGTCGAGCTTCTCAATTCTCGACTCCAAATCGCCGAAATTCAAAAAGCTCCACGATCAGCTTCAGTAAAAAGAGGAATTCCGCGGCTTTATGAGATTTTTTACGCGCAATAAAAAGCCCAAGCTGTATGACGCGCTGATCGCCGCGGTCGCCGCCGTTCTTGCGGTCACGCTTCTTCATATCTTCGGCAACGGCCGGTTTTCTCTTCTGAGCGCCGTGATAACGGACGCCGCGCTCGTTTACGTCATCGTGCGTCTCGCCTTTGCGTTCGCGGGACAGATACGGTATAACCCGTATTCCTACAACACGATATTTTACTTTGGCTTTTCGGTCTTTACTCTTTTCGTTCTCATAACGAACGTGACTGTCACGTTCCGCACGGCGCTTCATCCGGACGTTTATAACGAGGAAATGATCCTTCGCACGCTTCTCAATTCGGCAAAGGATTATATGATATACACTTCTCCGTTCATCCTCGTGTTTTCCGTCGCGTTATGCGTGTCGAACGTCTCGCTCATAAAGCACGAGGGAAAAAGATTCGTAAATCTTCTGGGCATCCTTTTGTCCGCGCTTCTGATATCGGGCGAGGTATTCCTCTTCACGTTTGATTTTTACGCGTCCGGCAGTCAGTTCGAGGTAATGATGCACGACCTTTTCGGCAACCTGTTCGCCGCGGTCTATCTGTATTTTGAATGTATGATAATAGGCATAATAGCGTCTCATATCATCGTATCGAAATACGAGCCGACGCCCGACAGGGATTTCATCATCATACTCGGCTGCGGACTGAACAAGGACGGAACGCCGACGCCGCTTCTCTGCGGCAGGGTCGACCGTGCAATAAGCTTTGCGGAAAAGCAGGAAAAGCTGACTGGCAAAAAGGCGACGTTTATAACGTCCGGCGGCAAGGGAGACGACGAGAGAAGCTCCGAATCCGCGTCGATGAAGCGTTATATGCTGAGCCTCGGCATACCGGAGGAGCGGATAATAGAGGAGGACAGATCGACCACGACTGAGGAGAATATGATCTTCTCCAAAAAGAAGATAGACGAGATCGACAAAAACGCAAAGGTCGCGTTCTCTACAACGAATTACCACGTTTTCCGCGGAGGACTTTACGCCGCGCACGAAAAAATAAGAGCCGAGGGAATGGGCTCCAAAACGAAATGGTATTTCTGGCCTAACGCGTCCGTCCGCGAATTCGGCGGACTTTTGATAGCGCACAAGGGCAAGCAGGCGGTAATACTCTGCGCAATGATCGCGGTTTATATCGCAATGACGCTTATAGCTTACAGATGATATGAATACGCCCGCGAAGGTTTAAGCCTTATCGCGGGCGTTTTTTTTATTTTATAAAGCGGAACGATATGAAATCGAGCTTTCCCTCAAAAAGCATCCACACTGTCATATTGCCGGACGGGATATCTGACAGAGTCGTTTCCTTTACCGTCCGCTTTCCGCAGTCAAAGCTGACGGAGCCGATTTTTTTGCCTCCCCCGGTCATCACGGTGACGCTTCCTTTTCCGCACGCTTCCGCCGCAAACCTTTTTGCGCCGTCTTTGAGATCGAGCGTTTTGTATTCCGCCCACGCCTCCGCCCAGTTTCCGCCGCCGCAGTCGGTCAGGATCTCGGCGCCCGGAGTTATCGGGTCGGGCGTTATGTAAAGCGAGCCCTTCATCCTGCAAGCAAGCGACGCGTCGACCCTCTCAAACGCGTTAATCGGCGCCCCGGCGCCGTTTGACGTCATCACTACCTCGGGGATGCTTCCGTCCGGCAGTACGGTTATCGGCTCCGCGCAGACGCGGCGGCACGTAACGCCGTTCTGAGTGGAGCGGTGATAGAACACGAACCACCGTCCGCCGTAATACTGTATCGAGCCGTGATCGTTCCACGTCTGCGGGTCGCAGTATACGTTGTCTATTATGACGCCGCCTTTTTTATAAGGACCGAGCGGTCTGTCGGATACGGCGTACGACATACACGTGGCTTTTCCGCGCGATATATCCGTATATATTATATAATATTTTCCGTTTATTTTGCGTATGGACGCGCCCTCGTGGAAGCCGTGCTCTTCTTCCGTCAGTATATTGTCTGTATAGCTTTCCTCGACCGCCTCGCACATATTGTCCTTAAGCTTCATACCTCTTAAATGAAACTGTCCCCATAAATAATATACGGAGCCGTCGTCGTCAACGAGAACGGTCGGATCTATGCCGTCCTTATCCGCTTTCCCGATCCTTTTCACGTCCCCGTACGGACCGGCGGGGGAATCGGCGGAGGCGACGGCTTCAAGCGCGTTCATACCGCAGATGAAAAGATAGTATTTCCCGTCCTTATACGCCATATCGGGCGCGTACAGCGTGGTTCCCGGCGACCACGGTATCTGCGGGTCGCTTATATCGTTTCTGAAGACCGCGCCGTGATCCACCCAGTCATTAAGTTCGGGATCGTCCGTCGACCATATATGATATTCTTTACTGCAGTAATCCTTACTGCCGGAAACGTCCGTCGAGCCGACCATATAAAGCCGTCCGTCCGGCATAACGTGCGCTTCTGCGTCAGCCATGAAAAAAGTGCGCGGTAGTAACGGGTTCATATTTTTTCTCCTGTAAAAAGACGGAACCTCCGCGGCGCGGCAGTCCCGTCGATCTTTTTTTAAACTCTCTTGGAAAGAACTTCTTTTTCGTATTTTTTGACTTCGTCAAACCATCCGGATTCGACCGTACCGCAGACGCGGCAGAATTCCTCCCAGACGTCGCCGAGCGGAAGCAGCTTGATCTCTTCCATTTTTACCATAAGCTCGGAGAATTCGGCGTTGTCCTGAAGCTTCTTCAGCTGCTCGTGCGGGGTGAGCATCGCGGCGAGAAGCGCTTTCTTCCACGATCTTACGCCGACGGTCCACGCGGATATGCGGTTGATGCTCGCGTCAAAATAGTCGAGCGCCATGTAAACTCTGTCAAGCGCGTTGCAGCGGACTATTTCCTTTGCCATTTCCTTCGTCTCGTCGTCGAGAAGAAGTACGTGGTCGGAATCCCAGCGGACGCCGCGCGTGATGTGGAGCGCTATCTCGGGGAAGTAGCAGAGCAGAGCGGGTATCTTGTCGGATACGACCTCGGTCGGATGATAGTGACCGTTGTCCATGAGAGGCAGAACATTCTCGTGCGTCGCGGCGAACGTGAGCGTGAACTCGGCGGAGCCGGCGGTGTACGATTCAACGCCAATGCCGAACACCTTTGATTCGACGCAGGGCTTGACGAGCTTCGGATCGTGCGGCTCGGCAAGTATCTCTTCTATGGATTTCTTGTAGCGGAGTCTCGGTCCCATTCTGTCGGCGGGGATATCCTTGAAGCCGTCGCCTATCCATATATTCATAACACAGGGGATACCGGTCTCGCGGGCGAAATATTCGGATATGCGTATGCAGGCTTTGCCGTGCTCTACCCAGAATTTTCTCGTTTCCTCATCGGGGGACGTAAGCGAAAGACCGTCTTTTACCTTCGGGTGCGAGAAGAACGTCGGGTTGAAGTCTATGCCCATTCCTCTTGCTTTTGCAAATTCCACCCATTTTGCAAAGTGCTTCGGCTCCAGCTTGTCGCGGTTGACGTACTGACCGGGCTCGAATATCGCGTAGCAGGCATGAAGATTGAGCTTCAGCTTGCCGGGGCAGAGTGAGATGACCTTGTCTATATCAGCCATAAGCTCTTCGGGCGTTCTCGCCTTGCCGGGGTAGTTTCCGGTGGTCTGTATGCCGCCGGTAAGCGGACCGTCGTGGTCGAAGCCTATAACGTCATCGCCCTGCCAGCAGTGAAGCGAAACGGGCACGTCTTTAAGTTTTGCGATAACGGCGTCGGTGTCTATACCGTATTTTGCGTAGATGGCTTTTGCGGATTCGTATCTTGTGCTCATAAAAAACTCCTTTTTATATCATTCCGTCGTCGGACGGTTGCTTTTTATTCATTGTAGCATGAAATTGTGAATATTGCAATAATTTTGAAATAATAAAAACACCGCGTCCGTTATTTTTTCGGGCGCGGGATTCTGTAATCAAAAAAGTCAAAATTCATGATACCGTATTCTCTGAGCAGCTTTTCCGTGTTTTTTCTGTCTTCGTCCGTGTTGTATCCGGGAATAAGCGGAACGCGGACGGTGATCCTTTCCGCTCCGGCGGCGGCTATAAGCGTTTTCAGATTGTCAAGCACTTTTTTATTGTCCTGTCCGGTATATGCGCAAAAGATCTGCGGATTCGTATCCTTTATATCTATAAAAAAGTGTGAAACCGTCTCCGCCGCCTCGATAACGTTTTTCTCGGGGATGAAAAGCGAGCTTTCCGCGTAAATACGCCATTCTGACGGGATCGTTTTTCTGAATTCCGCTATAAAAGCGGTATGCAGAAGCGGCTCTCCGCCGCCGAACGTAACGCCGCCGCCCGTAGCCGTGTAGTAAAGCCCGTCCTTTTTTACGGCGTCGTACAGCTCTTTTGCCGTCACGCGCCTCATAGGATCGCAAAACGTTTTGCTTTCACTGTTTATGCAGTATTTACAGTCGAGCGGACAGCCCTGCGCGCAGACGAGCGCTGTCACGCCCTGCCCGTCCGTCGCCATACGGAGACGGCTTATGCGCCAGACCGGGAACAACGGTGTTTCTTCCATTATTTCTCCGTGATTTCCTTTACAGCTGAATCAGTCTCCGGTGCTGCTATCTTGCCCATAAGCTCGCCGCCGTCATCTTCGAACGGATCCACGACGTAGCCCTGAAGCTCGTACGGGAGGGGTTCGCCCTCAAGCACCTCAAACGTTTCCTCCGCCGTTGTTTCCGATTCAGCCGTCGTTTCGGCGGTCGTTTCCGTCCCGGTTTCGGTCTCTGTTTCCGTTTCTGTCTCCGGTGCAGCTGTCGTTTCGGCAGACGTTGAAAGCGGTAACGGAGCGCCCGACGTCGGGGCTGTAATACAACCGGATACGGACAGCGCTATGCCTGCGGCTATACCGGCGACGGCTACCGCCTTGCCGAGAGTCTTGCGCTCCTCCAGTTTTCTTTCAAGCTCGCGCACCTCCGCCTCGCATTTCGGACAGGTGCCGAGACAGTTTCCCTTATGCTGACACTCGTCTATAACCCACTCGATATCGTTGTTTTTTGCGATCTCCGCGCGTATCTGCTTAAGTATCTTGCATTTTTCTTTTCCGTAATATTTCATATCTTTCACCTCCTATCGTATTTGACGAAGAATACCGTGTTTTTCTTACACCTTATATTGTAAACAAAATGTAAATCTCATTTTTCGCGCTTTGCCGGCGCCGACCACGTATAACCGTGATATGTATTGCCGTTTGCGACCGCCTGTACTATGCGGTTGCTTATGTTGCTTTTTGTGTTGAGCGTTATCATTACGTCCTTAGGCAAAAGCTGAGTTATTATCCAGTCCGCCGCCTTGCCGTATGAGGAAAACGAAAACGTATCGCCGCCGTGGCTTGCCGTGACGTGCGGCTTTTCGCACCGCTCGGGCGGGGTCACCGTTATCTCCGCGTTTTTTCCGTGCTGTACGTATTCGGGGAACGGACATTCGTCAAGCGACTCTCCCCTGCTGCACATATAAACGTGCTTCAGAAGCTTTGCGTCGCTCAGGGCGTGGTGGTTCTGCTCCTCCCCGGCGTCGTAATAATCCGACAGCTTATATAAAGATATGGTCTGATTTGTCCTGAAGATCTCCGACATTTCCGGTGAAATGTCGACAAGACTGCTGTATATCGTGCCTAAGATGCACTGCGCCTTGAACGTTTTTACGTATTTCATAGACGTTTTGACAAATCTGCCGTCGCAGTTGCCGTAGCAGAAAAACTCCGCCTTCTCCGTTTTGTCTATGAAATCGTAGAAATCCGAAAACACGTCGTCAACGCTCGGCGCGCTCCTCAGCTGATCCGTGGTGATACCCGTGAGCTCCGTTATGAAGCCCGTCATTTTTCTCATACCGTGAGGCTTGACGAGAGAGTAAAACTCGCGTCCGTCCTCGTCGACACAGCCGACGGAGATTATCTCCATATCGAACTGCGTCGCTTCAAAATCCATAAAATATTTCATCAAAAACTTCCGTTATACTCCGAGCAATGCCTGATCGTATGCAAACAATGCCTCGTTTATTTCATAAATATCGTAATTGCCGCGCGATATGAAGTATTCAACTATCAGATCGCCTTTATTGCTTTTCGACAGCGCGTAGCCCGCCTTTGACAAAAGCTCCTTTGTCTGTTCAAGCGAGAGAGAAAGCGCTATACAGAACGAAAGCGCCGTCGTCTTTTTCGGTCTGTAATCGGGTGAGGAGCGTATTTTTGAGAACAGCTTGCGGTCCACGTTCGCTTTTTTATAGCACTCCGCGTCCGTCATCCCGCTTTTGTCTATCAGCTCGAGAAGCGTCTCCGAAAAGCCCCTGTCCGCGTTTTTCAGATAGTCCTCAAGCGAGTTGAGACACGGCGCCGCGGCGGCGTAAGTCATTGCCTCTTCGCAAAAGTCGGCGGTCTCCTCCCTCATAACGAACTTTTTCGCCTCGCGGAACAGACCCGCTTTGCGATGGGCTTCGCGCGGCGCGCCGGGTACGTCGGAAAACTGCGGATATCTGTCGGCCAAGAAGTCCGCGCTCTGTCCGTATAAGGACAGTATCACGTTTGTTTCATAAAGCTTTACGTGGTCCTTACAGGCAAGACACGCGGAAGAAAACGCCTCGTATCCCGTCCCGGCATACGGCGTTACAAGCGGCAGAACGACCGTGACGTATCCTTTTTTTCCGGCTTTGTCAAGCGCTTTCAGATACGCCTTATATACGGCGTCCTCTCCGTCACCGTAAAGCCGGGGAGTGATCATTTTTGCGTTATCCTCGTTTTTTATTATCGTTTCGGGCTTGTCCTTTGAAAATGACAGCGGCATATCAGCCCTCCTTCGTATATTTCTCCGCCCATTCGAACGCACGGTACAGAAGCGACGCGTCGTCGAGCGCTCCCGCCATTTTGAGCTTCAGCGCGCCGTGCTGACGTATCTTCTCGTCGTTTTCGCGTATGAAGTCTCCGGGTCCTCTCTGCTTCAGGTCGAATTCCGCTATTTTATATCCGTTGTTCTCGCTCTCCATTATTTTCAGCCGCGCCTCCGCCGTCTGTCCGGGGGAATTCGCCATAAGTATACAGTACGACGCGTATTTTCCGCGCCCTACCCTGCCGCGGAGCTGGTGAAGCTGAGACAGGCCGAAGCAGTCCGCGTCCTCAACGAGCATTACCGAGGCGTTCGGCACGTTTATACCGACCTCTATTACCGTGGTGGAAACGAGTATATCAAGCTCGCCGCGCTCAAACGCCTTCATCACCGCGTTTTTCTCCGCGCCCTTCATCTTTCCGTGCAGATATCCGACGCGAAGGTCGGAGAAGACCGTTTCGCTCAGCGTTTCCGCGTAGTTCACCGCCGCTTTTCTGCGGTTGACCTCTTTTCCGTAATTTTCCGCCGAGAAATCGGGCGATAACGCCTCAAGCGGTATAAGTCCGTCGTCCTCCGTCTCCTCTATGCCGGGACAGACGACGTACGCCTGCCTGCCCGCCTTTATCTCCGAGCGGATGAAGTCGTATATCTTATCCCTGCTCTCCTCGTCTCTGTACGCCGTGCGCACTGCGCGGCGGCCGGGCGGCATCTCGTCTATCACCGATACGTCAAGATCGCCGAAAAGGACGAGCGCGAGCGTGCGCGGTATGGGCGTCGCGCTCATAACGAGCATATGCGCGCCCTCTCCCTTGTTCAGAAGCGTCTGCCTCTGCATAACGCCGAAGCGGTGCTGCTCGTCGCAGACGACGAGCCCGAGATTTTTGAAATTCACCTTGTCCGTAATAAGAGCGTGCGTGCCTATGACTATATCGCATTCGCCTGAGGATATCGCCTCGTAAGCCGCGTTTTTCTCCTTTGCCGGAAGCTCTGACACCAGAAGCACGACCGTTTTTCCGAGCGGAGAAAACAGCTTTTTGAAATCCCCGTAATGCTGTCTTGCAAGTATCTCCGTCGGTACCATGACCGCCGTCTGATATCCGTTCTCCGCCGCGACGTACGCGCCGAGCTGAGCGCAGACGGTTTTACCCGAGCCAACGTCGCCCGACACCATTCTTCTCATCGGCGGTCTGGTCCCGTCCGCGGTGAGGTCGGAATATATCTCGTTCATCACGCGCTTCTGCGCGCCCGTCGGCTCAAAGCCGAGCGCCTTTTTAAAAGGATCGCAGCTGCAGCCGCGCATTACCGCGCGGTCGATATGCTCCGCGCCCTTTCTGTTTTTTCTCGCGTTTAAGGCAAATAGGAAAAGCTCCTCGAACGCAAGCCGTTTTTTCGCGCGGCTGACCGCCTCAAGCGAGGACGGATGGTGTATCGCCCTTATCGCCTCCGTGCGGGACATAAGGTCCTCCGCCTTTATTATCTCCTCCGGCAGATCCTCGGGCAGCGTTATATCCTCCCTGTCGATTATCGAGGATATCAGGCGGTTTATTTTTACCGAGCTGAAGCCCTCCGTCGCGGGATACACGGGATAAAGCGGCAGAAGCTTATCGCTGTACGGCTCGTAAACGGGCGAGGACAGCTCAACGCGCTTTCCGCGGCGTATCACCTTGCCGTAAAATCTGTACGACATACCGGCGGTGAACGTGTTTTTTATATATGACTGATTGAAAAACGTGATCGTGCAGGCGCCCGTTCCGTCGCCCGCGGGTACCTTGAATATCATAATGCCGCTTCTCGCCTTCGCAAACGAGGGCGGCGCAGTGACGGTGAGGATAAAGGCGGCGGTCTCCCCGTCCTCCGCGGACGCAACGGTCTTGACGTTGCCGCGGAATTCATACGCGCGCGGGAAATGGTATAAAAGCGAGCCGACGGTCGTAATGCCGAGCTTCTGCAGATGCGCGGCGCCGACGCTGCCGACTCCCGACACGCGCCTTATATCGGTATCAAGATCAACCGTCATTTTTTCCTCCGTTATTTTTTGAAAATACGCTCAAAGCCGTATTTTTTGCGCAGTACCCTTATATAAAGTCTTGTTATGAGGCCTATGACGTAATCGCAGAGCATAAACGCCAGATTGGCGACGGCTATGGTAACGTAAAACATCACGGTGCCCACGCCCGCTATATCGTCAAGCATCGCAAAATGCGCCGCGACGGAATAAACGACTATATAACAGCCGTTGAAATACAAAAGCTTCAGCACGTATCCGAGCGCTTTCTGAACGTCGTCGAAAAACGGCTTGACTATCGGATAAAAGCCAAGGAAGAAAATGTAGCAAAGCGGCGAGAATTTATGCGGAACGATAAGCATTGAAAGCACTGACACGACGATATATACCGCTGAAACGGGCTTTTTTCCGTATTCCGCCATAAGAACGATCGTAAACAGCACGGTCATCGACGCTATTACGAGGTCAAGGATCTGAAAAACGCTTGAAAGATATAATATGACGAGCTCAGCCGCGGAGAAAATACCGCACAGAGCTATCATTTTTATCCTGTATTTTTCCTTCATACCGCACCTACCTGCAGAAAAGCCTGCAAATGCAGTTGAGGCACGACAGCACCTGACAGATTGTGCAGATATCGCAGTTGTCTGCGTTTTCCGCGCTTCTGTACGTTCCCGTAGACTGATTTACGTTTTCATTCAGATATTCGTAAAGCTCTCTGTATTCCGCGTTGTTCGGGTCCATACTGCAGGCGGTGTTGACGGAGGTGTAAGCCTCGTAATACCAGCCGCGCATAACGTATATGCACGCGCGCAGATAATGCCATTCCGCGTTCCTCTCGGCGACGGGCACGGAGTTGAGAAGCGCCTCCGCCTCGTCCGCGCGTTTTTCGTTGATATACTGACGCACGGTGGCGTAAAGGCCCGTGCCGCCGGACGAACGCGGACCGCTGTACGAGTAAGACGAACGGTAGCCTCCGGACGACGAAGTATCGCCTCTCTGTATCCTCTCGTAGGCGGCGTTTATCTCCTTCATCTTTTCCTCGGAGCGCGCACGCTGACCCTCGTCCGTAAAATTGTCGGGGTGATATTTTTTTGCAAGCGCTCTGTATGCTTTTTTTATCTCGTCGTCGCTCGATCCCCGGGCGACTCCCAGTACTTCATACGGGTCTCTTTCCATTATTGCCTGTGTTTCCTTCCGTTTTTGTCCGCAGTAACTTTCTTTGCGGTATCTATCATTCCGAGCCTCATTATATTCTGAGCTATATCCGCCGAAACTCCGTCGCTCCCCTCGAGCAAAAGCTCGCAGGCGGCTCTGTCAGCCCATACGGACATGGCGCCGAACGCGCTTTTCATCCTTGTCTGCTCGTCCCCTTCTCCGTATATGATCGGGTTGTACGCGCCGCTCTTTTTATCTTTTTTGTAATCGTCGCACGCGTCGGCAGTATAGATGTATTTTCCCGTCAGCCCACCGATTTTTGCCGCGGCTTCCTTTTTGCCGTCAGGCGCATAGGCGGCGACGTAATACGACAGAAGCTCTCCGAATATTTCCGACGCACGGTCAAGCTCGCCCGATTTCTCTTCTTCGATCCTGTGAAGCTCCGAAAGCAGCTTTTCCGTCCTTTCCGTGTCGAACGAAAAGACTGTCTCCGCCTTTTTCTTCATCCTGCGGCAGACGGGGAGCATGAGACGGGCGCCGAACCGCTTTAATCCGCGCTCATCCTCAATATTGTCAAGCGCGGCGTAGTACGAAAGCTCAGCGGACACCGCCGCGCCGTAGCGCAGTATGCCGTTGTCCTCCGCTATCAGCTTTTTGCGGAACGGATTGAGTCCGCATCTGCCCTTGTACGTTCCGAAGGGCTCGCCGCGGAGGGAGGACAGAACGAGGCAGAGGAAGACCGCGTCGTACGAAAGCGTCACTCTTGAGTAAAACCGCGTCGCCTTTCCCATGGATTTGCAGAGACCGCAGTAGACCGCGTTATACAATTCGTATTCACGGAGCTTGAGCTCCGGCAGATAAGGTTTTATATATCCGAACATTATATTATAAGCTGTATGACCGTGCCGACCGCGACGCTTATCACGAGCACGTACGAGATTATTATTACGTTATCCTTTATATGCCTGTTCGCCTTCAAAAGTGAGATATAACCGATGCCGGAGCCGACGGACAAGCCCGTGAAAACCGCGCCGAAGCCTATGGATCCGCTTATATAGAGCTGCGTCAGTACGACGGATCCGGCGCAGTTCGGTATAAGACCTATCAGAGCGGCGAAAAGCGGCTGTAAGAGCTTGTTTTTCTCCGCAAACGACGCTATCGCTTCCTCTCCTATGAAGTGGACCGCAAAGCTCATTATTATATTTATGACGAGTATGAACAAGAGCACCTCGAGCGAACGCTTCAGAGCGGACAAAAACACGTTTGAATCGCATTTTTCGCCGCAGTGGTGATGATGCGCTTCTTCTATTTTATCGCATTCGTCGCAGTCGTGCTCATGCTCGTGATGATGGTCCTGGTGAAATCTGTACTTTTTGAATATCAGATCGAACAGATAGCCCGCCGCGACCGCGAACGCGACCTTTGCGAGAAGCAGAGGCACGATTGCACCGATATGACTGAAATCCGCAAGGAGCACCGGCACCGCCTCGTCCGAGCAGGATATGAACACCGCCACGAGCGTACCCGCGCCCACGGCTCCCGCCGAGAACAGGTGAGAGACCGCCACGCTCATACCGCACTGCGGTATGCAGCCGAGGACCGCGCCGCCCGGCACGCCGAATTTTCCGTTTGTCAAAAAGTTCGCCAGCTTGCTTGAGGAGCGGTGCTCGAGAAATTCAAGCAGGAGATACGCCGCAAACAGAAACGGCGCAAGCTTCGCCGTATCAAGCAAAGCGTCAAGCAATACGTCAAGATATTCTTTCATTTTCTTTTTCCGTTAATAGTTGTTTTTGTTTTTTTGCCGTCAAAACGCAAATAATATACATTATAATTATATATGAATAAGTGCGATATTGCAAATCATAAATTGAAAATATTTTGAAAATATAGAATTATATTGACAACGGGTCGGGATTATGGTATCATTTGTATATGACCGGAAGGAGAATATGAAAATGTTTATAAAAGCAAAGCCGATATTTTTGAAGGGCAAAAACGAACGTCCGAACACCTTCGCCGTTTTTTCAAAAAAAATAAAGTCAGACGAGACAAACGGGCTTGCGGTCAGAATAACCGCGTGCTCTTATTACAGACTGAGGATAAACGGACTCTTTGTCTGCCACGGTCCCGCAAGATCGGGCAGGGGTGCCGCACGTGTCGACGTATATCCGCTTGACGGATATGTAAAAAGCGGCGAAAATCTGATAGAGATAGAAGCCGCCTGCTACTGCGGCGCGTTCGGCACGGTGAACGAGGACACGGGAGAGCCCGCCTTCGTCATAGCCGAAATATACGGCAAAGACAAAGAAATAATATGCTTTACCGACGCGGACTGGGAGGGCAGGACGGTATATCAGCGCGACAGGTACGCGCAGCGCCACTCGCATTGCCGTCAGATAACGGAGGTGTGGCGGCTTGACGAAAACTATCCGTCGCTTTCTTCTCTTCCGTGCGAGGAGGTCGCGGTCGTACCTCATCCCGTTTTCATCCCGCGCGCCGTTCCTTATCCCGGATACGATCATATAAAGGCGAAAACCCTGATCGAAGCGGGCGCCTGCGAATACGAGGAAAAACCGCTGAACGTCACGTTTTTCGACCGCTGGAACGAGGAATACGCAATGCAGGGCGAGCGTCCCGGAGCGGAGGATCTCAATCTTAAAAGGATACCTCTTGCCTGCTCCGTCAAAAAGAACGGCGGCGCGGTATGCTTCGGCGCGGGAAAGGGATATAAATACGCGTCGTTTGATTTAAAGGCGATGTACGTCGGCTTTGTAGAATTCACGGTAACGCTTTCCGGGCCGTGCTGCGTCGATATAATCTACGCGGAAAGAGTTGAGGACGACGGAAGTCTGTCTTCTCAGCCGGCGCACAACACCTGCCTCCGCGTATACTGTCCCGCGGGTAAAACGAGCTTCACCTCGTTTGAGCCGTATGCGTTCAGATACGTAAAAGCCGTGGTGAAAACACAGCTTCCGTTTGAGATAAACGGTATAGGCGTTCTGACGTATTCGACGCCGGACGCGCGCGGCGGCACGTTTTTATGCAGCGACGAGGATATTAACCGCATATACGACGCCTCATATAAAACGCTTTTGTTAAACACGCTTGACATTTTTATGGACTGTCCGGACAGAGAGCGCGGCGGCTGGCTCTGCGATTCGCTGTGGACGGGCAGAGCCGCGGCGCTGATGCTCGCCGATCCGTCGGTGGAGCGTGCTATGATAGAAAATTTCCTCTGCGTTCCGGCAGAAGAATGTTATTACGGCTTTTTCCCGCAGTGCTACCCCGCGACGGGCAATTTCAAGGACGGCGCCTTGACGACGTGGTCGTTCTGGTTTGTTATTGAGATTTACGAATATTACGTCCGCACCGGAGACAGGGAGCTTATCGACCGCTTCAAGCCGAGGCTCGACGCGTTTTTCGCCGGTGTTTCACAGCTCTGCGGTGAGCACGGTCTGTTTGAATCTCACAGCACGGTGTTCGTGGACTGGTCGCTTTCAAACAATCACGAATACGTGTATCCTATATCCTGCGCGGCAAACGTGGAATACGCCTGTGCGCTTGAATGTTATGACAAGCTCTTCAATGTGCCAAAGGCAAAAGAACACGCGGAAAAAATCAGAAAAACGCTGCAGGGCGTTGCGATCGACACGGGCGGTTACGATCCGAGATATATCCTGCACGACAGCTTAAAATACGAGGACGGAAAGCTGACCGGCAAGCCGTTTTACAGCGAGGCGGCGCAGTATACGATGCTTTGGGGAGAGCTGTTTTCGGAAAAAGAGTGCCCGGGGCTTATCGACGCGGTCGTCAATGAATTAGGTCCCTGCCCGAACAGAAAGCCGCCCACGCTTGACGTGGGCGAGGCGAATATGTTCATCGGTCTCTGCATACGGCTCGATATGCTTTCAAAACTCGGATATACGGAGCAGATGATGAAGGAGATACGGTATCTTTGCGGCATAATGCTGAAGGAGGGACCGGGAACGCTCTGGGAGACGGTGAGCGGAAAGTCAAGCCGCTGTCACGGCTTCATGGCGCATATCGGCGTCCTGTTGTCACGTGATATTCTGGGGCTCGATATACCGCAGACGCTGCCCGAAAAATCGGTAAATATCGCCCCCAACCCCTGCGGTCTGCGCTTCGCCGAGGGAACGACCGACACGCCCGACGGAGTTATCAGCGTAAGCTGGTACAAAAACGAAAACGAATTTGAGCTGAACGTGTCAGCGCCCGCATCGTATAAGCTGAACGTAAGGCTGCCAAAAGAGGTACGCGGATATGATATGATAACGCTTGACGGAAAAGAGGTAACGGACAGAAACTGCGATTTTTGCGGTCTGTCGTCCCCGGTTTGTATAAAAGCAGAGAAAAAATGACTTTATAATTTAGGGTAACGAGAATTATCCGAACCACGTTTTCGGACGGCATCTCGCCGCTCCTGCTTCGTTAAACCCCTTGCTGTTACGTATAGTAGCACCTGCGGGCTTTGCCTCGCAGGAACAACGATCTGTTCGTCCGAAAATCC
>JAEEGL015376148.1_pt1 | contig 55704 bp, 57 predicted proteins | sample 9134231 | NCBI WGS metagenome assembly JAEEGL01 (sample SAMN16246548, study PRJNA631951) | gut metagenome | biome: gut microbiome; feature: rumen; material: fiber-attached | host: Bos | place: Iran: Karaj | collected 2018-10
GCGGGTAATATCCCTGCGCGTTGCCTGTCCGTTGTAGATCTTCCATTTCAGATTCTCGATCTGTTCTTCGCTTACACCGTCCTTGTATGTGCGGTAAAGATAGTAATTGGTTCCGTCATGATGGATCGCTTCACAGCGGAGATCGCCGTTTTTATCAACGAACCAAGTGTTATAGTCGCAATCGGAATAAAGACAGTCCTTGATGTTTCCGCTTTTGATTTCCTTGTAGCCCATAACTCTGCCGTTCCATCTTCCGATGTCTCCGATAACAAGGATAGGGCGGGATAACCGGATATCCAGATTACAACGCTCATCGTCAAGATATCCGTCGTTTATTTCATAAGCTCGGTCAATCCGCCACTGTTCGTTTTTGTCCGGATATTCGCTTTCCATATCTTCGCGCCAGTCTTCGTAGTCTATTTGGTCGCTCCAAATGAGGTGGTCTGTTTTCTCCATTCGTCTCAGCCTCCTTCTTATCGTATTTACTTACGCAAAGAGGGCAGACCATTCTGCCCTCAGGCACATAATCACCACAACATACACAGGTATCTATCATCGCTCATATTCCCGTTCTTTTCTTTCTCTCCGGAGCAGATTTCCGTCCTTATCGAAACTCGAAGGATCCGCACCGGGAGTATCAAAACCATAGAGCGAGCCCCAATACATTGCGGCGGATTTCGCCTTACTGATACCAAACTTTTTGTTGTACTCGTCTACAAGTTCGCGGCTTTCCTCTTTTCCGGAAGTATTGATATCCGTCCTGAAGAATCCGGTCTCGCCTTTTTTGACGATGATGACTTCACCGGTTTCCTCGTGAACAGCGTAGCACTGCTCGGGAAGATCCGAGCGAAGCGGAATGACTTTATTACCGCTTGATTCCATTCTTTCGGCGAACTCACAGATATGAAACAAGTTCTGCCCGACCTCCACGTGGTAGTCGTCGATATAACGGCAAACACGGTCTATACTGCTCCCGTCCGAAGAAGTGATTCTGATCTTGTCACCGTCTCGGATACGGAACTTTTCTTTGTAGTTTGGTTCAATGAACCGAATTCCGCGCTCCGCCTGCCTTATGTGGTCATCGAGCCAGTTACGGACGTAGCAGTAACAGTACAGGTTATACTCGCCCTTGTTCGGATTCAGGCGCAGAAGATATGAGTATTTTTCTGTATCCACCCGGACTCCGTAGTAGTCCTGCTCGGTCTTCATCTTCGCCTGAGGCGATGAATAACAGTATTTGGAAAGAGCAGAACGGTTATGAAGGATGTCTCCTTCTTCACGGAGCGAATTGATGACCTCGTCAAATTCGTCCTTGAATTCCTGCGTTTTCAAATCCTTCCTCCAGTCATTCCAAGAGCTGAAGAACCCGTTACCGTCGGTATCCATATCTGCACGAAGATAGCCGATCAGCCCTGTTTGAGAGCAGATCTGAGAACTCTGCTGAAAGGTATATTTATCCTCAGCTTCGGTCATAGCTCGCTTTTCAAAATCCATAGTTCATTCCTCCCCCAAATTCAGATTGAATGTCACGGGCTTGCCGTATTCAAAGGTTATCATATCGTTATACTGTTCATAATCCGAGGACAGGATATAAATGTCGTGAAGGTATTTTTTCAACGTCTTCAGATCCTTTGCAAACTGCTTGAGCACTTCTTCGTGGTTGTCGTTTTCGTTATACGTGTAGTATTTCGCATAATCAGTATGGGTTTTGAAGAACGACGAGCCGTGGCAATATGAGATCTCACCCGTCATATAGGTAAACAACTTGAAAAATCCGCCTTCATCGCTGATCTGATAGCTACCCTTTTGCTTCTGTGTACTGATACTGATGCGCGTGATATCCTCGTTTTCATACGATTTTGCCAAGAACTCAAGAATGATCTTTGCTGCTCTCCGCATATATTCCATTTTCTTCATTCATCTCACCTCCATTATTTCTTTATCTTTTTCCGGATACCTTTCCTTATGTTTCTCATATCTGTCTTTTGCCCAGGCCGGAAGCTGCTCTCGCGGAACCGTTCCGAGAACGTCCTGCCTGTAAAAGCTCGTTTGAAACCCGTCAAACAGTCTTGTGCAATAGCAGGTGCGCCCCCTCGATTTAGGAGATGCACCGAACCCTCCCGTACATACATAAAGCTGACGCGGAGATCGTTGAAATTCCGGTCTCAGCACGTCAGCCCGGATCACGATAATTTGACCGTTCAGGTCGGAATCCTCTTTGATCGGGATGCAATCGCTTTTTGTCAGCGGGTCGTCGTTTCCGACGATCTTCTGCTCGTCCTCGATCATTTTCTGCGTTTTCTCCGCTTTCTCCGATATACGTTCTCCGTAGACCGAAAGAATGTCCGGATAGCTGTCGCTTGCCATGCAATCAAAGCCGCGTTCGGTGATGCCGTTGTTCTCCACATAGGCACAGATATACCTCTCGCTCTCAGGCGCGTTTTTGTTTTCCGCGACGACTATCTCATGTTCTCCGATCCACACGCTTTGGAGCACCTCATAATCGCCAAGCTTTCGTTTTTCCTTTTCCATTTCTTCCTCCATAGGATCGGGCGGCACCGTCTGATGCCGCCCGAAGTCGTTATTCTTTCTTTTTCCTCGACTTCAAAAAGATGAACCCGAAGATAATGAATCCAATAAGTGCTGTCGTTATTGCGATTTTCATGTCTACCTCCGTCCTGCATACCAGTCGTCATATGCGTTGCCGCTGATCGTGATCGAATCCGGAACAATACCGAGCGAGATCATTCCAGCGGGAGTCCAACAATCGCTCTGAACGATTTTGACGGTGTAATTACCATCCGGATACCAAAGCGGTGTAAAGTGAACTTTTCCGTAAGTGGAAAGAGCCGGGAACTCAAAATATGTGTAGGCTTCACCTTCGACCTTATTCAACGTGACTGCTTTTCCATCCGCAAAAACGTAGTTGTATTCCGGGAACAACGCATACGCATACTGAGGAAGCGTGTATGAACTGACGCTCGCTGTATTATTGCCATACAGCGAATTGATCAGAATCCTTGACTGAAGAGATATCCCGTACCCGGACTTCATTGTCCACACACCGTCTGTTTTAAACGAGGTTTCTCCCGTTGCGGGTTCGATCTTATTCGGAGCAGATTCTAATAGTGATACCATATACGTCTTCTTTACAAGGTTCCCGTTCTTATACTCATAGATCCACCACGACGCTGCGCCGGTTGAACCGGTCGGTTTTGACGGAACGCCGAACCCGGAAGGCGCGTTTTCCTCATACCTCGTATCCGGAGTCGTGTATATCGAATAAGGAGTAGTCTGTCGGAGATCAGAAACGGTGTCGATACTTACTCCCGCGTTATACAGTTCAGCGTCCACCCGAACATTTCCTCCGTTCAGCCCTGAAGGAACTGTCCATTTGAAATAAACGATGTTACTGCCTATCGCAGGAATGACTACGTTCTTGGATGCGGTATAAAACGGTGTGGTCGCTTCGGGTTTATACACTTTTATCGTAACGGTTACATTATCGTCCGGCAGAATATTTCGCTCGGCATAATTCCATACGCGAAACGTTGAAATGACCTTTGTACTTTCGCGATAAGATGCATTCGGCGCAACTGAAGTGATCGCCATCTGCGGCAGGGTATGGCAGCTGATGGTCATCTCGTTGTTTGTACCGTCTGACTCATAATCGGTATTGCCTCTGTCAACCGTGCTGAGATAAACCCCTCCCCAAATTGTATAGTCGCTTTCTTCCGGTACGACGTGCGTTCCGCCGTTTATTTCAATAGTTTCGTATGCCGGTATCGAATATACACCGGGGATCCTTGAGCCTCCGTCATCGTATCCCTTCACAAACACTGTACAATCCGTGTTGTTCAGGTAAACATACCTGATCGTATAACTTTGGCCTACAATTAATTCGTCGAGATCAGCATAATACCCGTCGCTGTCGACGAGTTTGATATTCACAATGGCAACGTCGGGTTTAATGATCGGAAGATAGAACGTATCAGACTGTTCGGTGTGCGCCGTGTCTCTTGACCAGGCGGTCTTCAGATCGAAACGCAGGCGGTACGAATACGTATCTTCTTTCGCGTTCAGCGGAATAACGTATGAGCCGATGCTGCTGTTTTTATCGAAAAATTTTGTTGAACTCAGCGTCACATTCTTTTGGTTTACATCATCGTTTGGATATATTCCGCTCCAGTTCGATCCGTCCCACCTGTACGCTCTACCTCTGACGTTGTTGCTCGATTCCCAAGTGGTTGTGGCTCCATACTGATATTGGAACGTGACCTTTTGACCGAAGTACAGTTTTCCGGTCGGAAACGCTCCGGTGCTGTATGCCTGAGCATTGCCAAGTTCGTTAAAAGCAGTTACCTTTTCTCTTGTAACAACGGGTTTCACCGGGATATAGAACGATTTTTCCGCTCCGGTTTTCTTGACTGTACCGTTCGTTTCGATCCAGTCGACGCGAGCTTTCACAGTATAATAAGATTTCGAAGCGGGAACCGTATTGGAACTTGCCGCAAAATCAAACCATTCAAGATTATTTGAATAACCTTTCCTTGTATCAATCTGAACGCCGTCAATCCACACCGTCTGTTTAACGTAACAGTTCTCGGTCTCTTTCGGGAAATAAACAGAGAATGATATTTTTTCTCCCGACTGCGGATAGTTTGTTACGTAAGTCCAGTAAGCAAAAGCGTTTCCGGTACTTGTGCCGTAGTGATAGGTCTTGACCGATTTTGCCCCTTTATACGCACGGCATTCTTTAACGGAAAGGACAGGTGAAAAATCGCTCTTTGTTTCGGTATAAGCAATACCGACGCCGTACCCTTTGTTAATGATATCTTTGAACTTTATTCTCGACGAAGAAGCAGATACACCGGTCCACAAGCCCTGACCGTCAGGGGTGTAAAGCGAATTGGGATAATGCTTGTTCACGAAGTTCGAGATAAAACCCCAGCTCTCGGACTGGCTGCTTGCGCCTCCGTTGCTGTCCGCACCGAGGATATGTTTGCCATAAAGCGCTGTTTCCGTAACGGTAAGCGCATGATAGATGCTCTCAAGCCTGACATCAAACAGCGGCTCAACGATGATCTTGTCTCCGTTCTTGAGCATTGAAATATTGCCTGCGCCGAGGAGATTTAAGACCATATTCAGATTCGTCGTATTATTCTGCCAATCAGCCATTCCGGAAGGATCCGGCAATCCGGTTGCAAAGCTGTAGTCCTTTTCTTTATAACAGTTGGTCGTATTGTTTGATGTACTGAAACCTCTGTTCTGAAGGGCGATAAGCTGCTTCTTATTGTACTTGACGGTAAACTTGTATCCACCGTAACCGTGTCTGCCGAAATGGCTGTCCCGGAATACGTCGATTACTTTTGATACCTTGTTTTCTCCGCTTTTATTGACCAGACTGAAACGATAACCGACACAGTTTTCCCAGGTATCTGTCGCTATGGCGTATCCGTTCGGACCGGCGTTAATCGTGGCGCTTCCCCCTTCAACAGAATCACCGTCCCATTCAAGAGCGAACGCGGTAAGCGAAACAACCGACAGCATCGTAACGAGAACAAGAAGCAGTGAGAATACTCGTTTGATCTTATTCTTCATTTTCTTCCTTTCCGGGCAAAATGAAAGACCCGGCATTTTCTGTCAGGTCTTTCGTGTGCCCTATTCGTTTGTTAGTTTTTGCAGGTGTGACAAGTCCAGGAATCGACATGCTCACCGCAGTTCGGACAGTTACAAGCGTTTACGAACTGAACGCAAGTCCCGTTACTGCCGTCGCCGCACTTCTTACCGCAGGTCTGACAGTAATACACGGGATCCTTGTGAACGTCGTAACTCGGACATCTGTCCGGCGTGTAGCAGGTATTGCCCCATTCGTCCGTAGCGTAAAAGCTCGGGCAGTCGTGTTTGCCGCAGAAGGGACAACCTTCTTTTTCGAGATTGAGAACATATGCGTGGGTTTCGGGTCCGTCACAGTGATGCCCGGGTGTACCGCAGTTGTAAGGCTCAGGCTGATCGCCGATCACGATCCCTCCGCCTTTTCCTTCGCCCACATCATCCGAAGGAGTTTTTTCAGTTATGGGAGCGACGGGATCGTTTGCAGGCTCGCGTGAGACGTTTATTACCGGCACATCGGGTATCGTCTCATCCGGGATTGTCAGCACGTCGCCGGGATCAGTTCCGCTTGTCGGATCATCAATGATTGGGTCGGGCTCAAATATGTCTTTGCTTGTCTCAGACGTTTCCAGATCGTCGATTCTGATGTCGCTGACCTCAACGTCAGAGGTGACGGCTTCAGTTCCGGATTCCTGAGGCTCGGGCGTTTTTCCGCCCGAAAAAGCGATAATGCAGATTGCAGCGATCACAAATACGACTGCGATTACACCTATGATAATGCGGGTTGTTTTCTTACTCATTCTTCATTCCTCCTTAAAACCTCTCTTCGAGGTCAATTTTGACTGTAATGGGGATTTGCGCCGTTCTGATCCTTATATTGTCAAAGTAGATCGGAACGTACAGCCTGTAGCTCACATACAGTCTCAGTTTTCCTGTTTCCGTGAATCCGACGGTCGGCTTTGATATATAATAGTCAATCCGTCCGTTTTCATCTTTATGATAGTAATAACTTCCTGCTTTTGCAAATGTGCAAAAATCGGAGAGGTCGGAGATATACACACTTGCATCCAGAGAATCAGCGTCGTTGTTTCCTTGCTTTATAGAGTCGTAGATTTCAATAGAGTTCTTCATCAGATAGCTTTCCAACACGGTCTTTGAGTTTCTTTCAGTAAGTCGGACCACATTGACCGCGCTCGCAAAGGTAACAAAAACAGAGAGGAGCATGCAGATCACGATAATAAGTACGCAGACCTGCACATATCCTTCTCCGCGCTTGTTTTTCAGCATTCGACCACCTACTTCCAATACTTCTGCGACAAGCCGGAACGGTGAACCGTCAACGTAACCGGGATCTTGAAAACTCCGAGGCCTTTTATGTCGGTCGTTACGGATACTTCGACCCACATCACACGTCCGAGTTGGACCCGCTTATATGTGGTGTTGAAAAACTCATCCGCTCCGTAATCAATATCGTAATAGAAATACTGATCCATCATGTCGTTATCGCATTTGTAAAACTCGCTTCCGTAGCAGCCGTGATACGTTGCTGTTTCGATCAGCTCATCCGCGATCTGATCCATTTCAATACGCAGTGTGATGAAGCTGAATATGTTGATGGCGATCACAAGGATCATGACAAAGACGATAACGCCGACGCACATGTCGACGTACCCTTCTCCGCATTTTCCTTTCAACAGATTTTTCATCGCATTCCTCCCTCCTACATGAACAAAACGCCGATACTCGTCATTATTTGCTCAAGGATAACAACGACGTAGATAAGCATGAAACAGATGAGAAGACACATAGAAAGTCGTTTGACCTTTCTCGGCACCTTCTGCGCTCTCAGTCGAAGCTGCTGCCTTGCCGTATCATTGAATTTGAGCGAAAGCGACGCCCAGTACATCCGGTTGTCATCGCCTCGAAGGATTCCGATCAAGCCGCGGCAGACGTCGCTCATCATAGAGGAACCGACTCGACTTTCGAGCCTTGTGATTGCTCCCTCATAGTTGCCGGATTTCATGTCAGCTACTGTGATCTCAAGTTCGTGTTTCAGTTCAGGTCCGGCATTCTGTGCGTAACTTTCCAGCATATACAACACGTCGCGGTTATGAGCGAGCGTCTTTTCAATGTTGGATACAAGACGCGGAAGCTCGTATTCGATACATTCTCGCTTTGCCTTGATACGTTTTGACACGCTTTTCGATTCCATACGGTACAGAAAGACCGCGAGAAACAGAACGACCGGAACAAACAAAGGCAGAATAAAAGCAACTGGTATGGCGAACACAGCGATGATACCGGCTTTGACGAGTGCGTTAGCCTTGAACATTTCGGGTGAGATATCCATCTGAGCCGTTTTCAGATCCGCCTCAAGCTGGGCGCGTTTGAACTCGTTTAGTTTCAGGTGCTTTGCAATCCTCTCGGCGATTCCCGACAGAAAAAGATTCAGTCCGGACGTCTTATCCTTCTGTTTCTTTGACAGACTCTCGACCGCTCTGGAAGTTTTGAAATACGGAATGCGGTATGCGTCTGCGAGAACGTAAAACAGCCCTACCCCGCAGAGAATACCGATTATTGCTTGTATCATTTTTCAAACCTCCTTTACCTCTTGTACTCAATCGGCTTGGTAAACCGCTTCATGAATATCGCCGTAATGAAGATCACAAGCGCACATACACCGCAGACGGCTTTGCCGGGTACGCTATCAATGAGTGTATGAAACCAGTCTTTGTTCAAGAGATACAGAAGCGGAACGTTGCCGACGACCAGCGCAACCATCATCCAGTATTCGTTGCGAGCCGAAGCAAGCATCGTAGCAAGTTCATTGTTGACGATACGGATGTCCGCCAGCTTCTGAACGACGGGATGCAGGGTATCCTTCAGCGTTCTGTCATCCTGGCAGAGTATAAGCGTGTCGACCCACTCGCGGAATATATCGTTATCGATCTTTTCTCTCAGACTGTACAGTGCGGTCTTGATATTGGACGTAACCGCCGTTGCCTCACCTTCAAAGGATTGAAACACCTCGCGAAGCGGAGGTTTGATATACTGCGTGTTTTCTCTGACCGCCTGAACGATATCGTCACAGCGTTCATACGATGTCGTGATGATAGACAGCGCGGTCTCCAGTTCCTCTTTGGTCTGCTTTTCATAATAGGAAAGCGTGCTCGTGATATAAAGAAACGGGAGCATTGCAAGCGTAACCGACAGTACAGGCATCAGAAACAGATTATCGATGAGAATGGAAAGGATGACGCCAACGCCAAAAAGAATAACCGACGCGCAGATTGCTATCGTGAACTGCTTGCTCTTCCCCGTTGAGGCAAGCGCCCCTTTGATATTGACAAGCAGTTTGTACAGCCTGTGCCTCTTGCGGTTTCCCCTGACGTTCTTTGTCTTGTCCGCCATCGTATCGTTCGGCGTAATGACGTTCATGAGGTCATCCGTGATTCGTTCCGGTGTCAGGCCAAAGAAGATTGCTATGGCGATGATGAGGAGAATAGAACTAATAACCTGCAGTATCATGCGCTTGCCTCCTTCTTTTTACTTGCCTGAGCCTTCGGCCTCAAGAACTGCGAAAGCAGGTCTTCAGGCACGCCGAACTGCATGAGTTTTCCTTTCAGATGATCACTCATGTATTCAGGCTGCTCGAACTCGCCTTCGATCTTGTACTTGCCGTTCACAAGCTCGTTTTTCGTGATTTTATAGCGGAACAGCGTATGATACTCTCTGTCACCGCTCGGAAGGATCACACACTCGGAAATGTCCATGATCTTACGCGAATTATCTTCAAGCTTATGCGCATAGACAACGATCGGAAAAGCCTGTCCGGCCTGCATCAGCGAAGTCTGGAAGTTGATCGGAAACCTTTTCTGACAAAGGAGCGCCAGTCTCGTATGAGCGGCATCTGCCGCGGAAGCATGAACTGTGGAAACCACGGTATGCCCGGTAAGGCTTGCCTCAACTGCGGAATATGCTTCCGTGTCCCTCATCTCTCCCACGACTACGATATCCGGGTTGAATCGGAGCGATGCCACGACAAGATCTTCCTGCGTAATATCATAAGCGGGGTTATCCGACGGACGGGAAAGCGTATGAACGACGTTGTTCACGACTTTACCATGCTTCACACTCACAAGAGACAGTTCGCGGGAGCCGGACTCAATCGTAAAGATACGTTTGTTGTTTGGAACCGACGTAAGCAGAGCGTTCAGCAAAGTGGTCTTACCGCTGGAAGTCGCGCCGGCTATGACAAAAGAAACACCGTACCGCAGGCACATACACAAAAAATCGATCATCTTCTGCGTTGCATTGCCTCCCCCGACGATCTGTTCTCTCGTCACCTTTGACGGATGAAGCAAACGGATGGATACCGATATACCTCTGTCCGCATCAACAATCGGTTCCTTCAGCGCAGTCACACGGGTATTGCCCGGCAAATGTCCCTGTGCCATCGGCGTGGCATTGTCAATGATCATCCCCGAGTGATGAAGCAGACGCTTCACAATATCCACCGCATGCTGCGGGCTGTAAAAGTGTTCCGGGAGTTTCAGCATATATCCGGAACTGTAGGTGACGCAGATGTCGTCCCAGCCGTTTACGTTGATCTCTTCGATGCTCTCTTTGCCTAGATACGGCGTGAGAATCGAATACTCTGCCATTTCGGAATAGAGCTTTTTTGAAAGCTCATCTGTCGTGTAACCCTCGACCGTGTAGCCGGTATCGGAAAGGTACTTGTCGATATATGAACGGAGTTGTCCGAGTTTTCTCCTGTCGGACAGGGCGGCTGCGTAGTTCTGGCTGATATACTCCTGTGCCATCTGAAGAAGTGATACGAATGATACGTTCTTAGCCATTACATCACCGCCTTCGCCAGCCGTTCGATCTCACCTCTGTACTTGCAGTTACCGATACGTTCCGAAAGCGTTCCCGTGATCATCTGCTGCTTGAGGTTTCTCTCATAGGGCAGTTTGAAATCGAAGCCTTTGAAGTGAGTCTCGGTCTCATAGACAGGCACATAGATGTCCTTGTCCATAACGTTCAGCACTTTCAACTTCTTCCCCTCGATCAGCAAAAACTGATTGACGCAGGAAGCATAATAGGAAATACATTTCATGTCAGGACTGAACATCTGAACGGCTGTATCGCAATCGCGCTTGGCGATAGATGATACGAGATCGTCCGGGTCACAGGTGCAGTCGCAGATGACGTACTCCACGCTGTCCTTCAGCACAGAAAAAAGCTGAACGACCTTGTCCTCCGTCGGACGCGGATAAGAGTACCGGTTCTCCCCGAGTTTGAATCCGAGAAAGCCGAAATTCTGCATCGTTTTGACGTTGACCGTCTGACGAAGCACGTCTTCTTTATAGATGTCGGTCTTATCCAGCGCAACGCCGAGAGAATACAGTTCCGAATCCTTTCCGTTCGGAAACAGATACGCCATGCAAGGAACGTTCAAATCAGGCGAGATAAAGTGAACTGACGTCTTCTTTTGATTGTAGATCTCCTGTGCGAGCTTCAACGCGGCGGTCGTTTTGCCGCTGTTCGGTGAACCGCAAACGGCAATCAGTTTACCCATTTCCGTTCACCGCCTCTTCAACGTCGTAGTAGTCCGCGTTGCCGTTGATAATATCGTTTGCACGCTGAACGGGATCGTCCCCTCCGTTCACGGGATTGTTGCCGGTTTCACTATCATTTCCGTCCTCATCGGCCATCCCGCCGTCTGCAAAGAATTTGTCCTGTGCGTCAAGGAATTTTCTGGCGTTCTCGGCACTTCCGCGATAAACAAGAGCAACGGTGAGTGTCGTCTCCGCGTTATACTTGGCAAGTAGCTTTGCCTGCTCGGAATTACAAAGCAGTGTTACCGTGCTCGGAATCTCATAGCTGCCGTCCTCGTTCTTTACGATGCTGTCTTGATCGATACCGCCTGCTGTGGTGGTCGTGATAACTTTCATATACTTCAGGGCGGCGGGAATAGTCGCCTTTCCGGTGTCCTTGTTCACAACGATCATGGAGATAATATCGCCGTTTTCAAGCTTACCGGAAAGTCCTGCTGCAAAGGTGTCGATAGTCACGCTGACCGCAACCTTCGTTCCGTCAAGAGAAGCAAATATATCACTCGCGGTATTGGCTTCACCCGTTAGCTTTGATGCGGTCAGATAATCGCCTGCATAAAGCTGTGAAGCAGCATACTTGCCGATGATTTCCTTCGGATCGTTCAGTGTTCCTACCGGAACCGAATCGGTCTTAACTTTCGCAACCTCGAGATGATCAGCCGTGATCTGAACGCCCTGCTTCACATCCTCCGCAAGGCGGACGACCTCGCTCGTATCGGTCGAAAGTCGGTTGACAAGCGGCGCGATAAGGAATGTGACAGCAATAGCCAGCACCATACAGATCACGCCTATAACAGTTCTGTTCTTCATGCGTTTACAACCTCCTTTCTCTCTTTGATCTTTTCTTTCAGTTGCTTAAACATTTTCCTGTTGATCTTCTTGAACTGCCTTGCGCGAATCGAAGCCCTGATATATCTCTTTATAAGGTCAAACAGTTCTGTGAAATACTTCATTTTGACATTTTCCTCCTTATCCTTGAATAAAATATGCCACCGTGAATCCGGCAGCCAAATACGGGATCATGGGAAATCCCGATTTTCTGTTTTTCTTGATCATATTGACGATAACGGCAATCAGCGTTCCCGCGAGAAGGCCGACGATTCCACGGTCGATTCCGAGCAGGAACGCACTCGCCGCTGCCAGTTTTATGTCCGCACCGCCGATCTTTCCTTTTCCGATAAGTTTGGAACAGACTATCGCCCCTCCGGAAAATATGGCGGCTAATATCATCAAAGGCAAGTGACTCGGGTCTGTTCCAATGAAAGCTGCAATCGCAATCATGACGTGAAGGTGATCGTCACATTCCCGCGTTTTGACATCCTCAAAGGAGGAGAATGCGAGGATGAATGCGAACAATATGCCCTTGACCGCAATTGCAGTACATCCAAAAAAACAGATCATAATAAGCGTAATGCACACGGCTGCAATCGTGAAAATAACTGCCGTCTTCTTTTTACCCGTTTCAAATCGTCCCGATGCATATTTGGCAAGAGTTAGGGACGCGAATACGGATAAAAGCAGAATCAGCAGCAAGCTCACGACAAAGCCGGTGTCAGGCGTAAAGCCCTCATTAAAAATATGCGGGTTAATTGGTCGGATCACCGTCATATGTTATTCCTCTACTTTCTCTTTCGCAAAACGAAAAATGCGACGACCGCAGCAATCGCCAGCCCGATACCGATGAAAGCCGGAACGGGTGAGGAGACTTTGCATTCGGCATACAGTTCGGTTTCTTCACTCATGTCCGAAATATCAAACGTGACCTTTTTACCGTCCACCTGACCGTTTTTGTATTTTGTGATCTTTGCCGGCATTTCAGTCGAGATTTTGATTTTGAGCACGTCACTCAGATCGTATCCTTTGACCTCGCCCTCAACCGGGTTCAGAACGGCGTCAAAGATATAGCTTGAACCGTCCTTTCTGATACTCACGCTATTGAAAACGGAGGACCCGGCTTTTTCTGCCGTGTTCACGTAATCAAATTCAAACTCCGTATTCTCAGATGGTTTTGGATCTTCTACAACAGGCTGAGAAGAAAATGCACTCTCTATACCGTTTGTTTCAAATGTCAGTTCAGCCAGAGCCTTTTCCATTTCTTCAAAGGATTTATATTCCTTCGTCTCCGTAAAGACGATATACGTTTCACCGTCGTACTCGGCTTCAGTCGTTTCCTTGTCTGTGAAGGGATCAGTTCCGCCCAGTTCTTTAAGCTGTTTCACGAATTCCTTTTTCAGACCTATAGTTGTCTCGATACTGCCCGTTCCGTCCTTGTTGAGTTTTACGCCCAACTCTTCATATACGCACCCCGTAAGACAAAGTGCGAGCGTGATAACGGAAAGCAGCAATGCCATGATTTTCTTCACTTCTTTCCTCCCTTTGATTGGTTAATGGGGACGGTGCACGATGGCACCGTCCCCACGTCAGAATTGTATTTTGTCAGATCAATGACCGTTATAATTGAAGAGTCCCTGGACCTTCTGCGTGACGGTAGGCATGATGGTGCTGTTGAACAGTGCATACAGACCCGCGAGGAGCAGAGCGCCGATAACAACGGCGATAAGGATCTTGACGCCGGAATCGACGTAGCCCTCCGCCTCCTTGTTCTCTACGGTGGATTTCAGGTTCAGAAGAAACATATTTGCCTTGTCTCTCAGCTTACGGATAAACTTCATTTGTTATTACCTCTCTTTCAGTTTTATTGGTTGCTTCGGATTAATGACCGCTGTAGTTGAAGAGCCCCTGTACCTTGCTCGTCACGGTCGGCATGATCGTGGTGTTGAACAGGGCGTAAAGACCCGCGAGGAGCAGAGCGCCGATGACGACGGCGATAAGGATCTTGACGCCGGAATCGACGTAGCCCTCTGCCTCCTTGTTCTCTACAGTGGATTTCAGGTTAAGAAGAAACATATTTGCCTTGTCTCTCAGCTTACGGATAAACTTCATTTGTTTTTACCTCTCTTTCATTTTTTATTGGGTATTTGGTTGGTTTCTAACCGGCTGCGGTTAAGAATCAGTTGGCGTCGATCGCCTTGAGATTCTCTTCAACAACCTTTGCGTTGTACGCGGCGAGAACCGCGTCTTCCATCTCCTTGCGGAGCGCGGAAGTGATGGGGTGACAGACATCGCGGAACTTCTCGTTGCCGTCGGCATCGGTATAGGATTCCGAAGGCATGGCGATGAACGTGTGCTTCTCGGTGGTGATGACCTTGACGCCGTGGATGGTGAACTGGTCATCCATCGTGACAGAGCAGGTCGCCTTGAGAGGCTTTCCGTTCTCGATGAGTTTGCGAACGTTAACACTGAACTTCATTTCGGTCGTGTTCCTCCTTTCTCTTGTATTTGGTATATGAATGCCGGGGCGGGCAAAAAGAAGGCCGAAACGCTCTGTTTCAGCCTGTGCGCACATTCTTTTTACCTCACCTGATCACGTTGTCTCTCTAAATATCTCTGGTAGTACTCCAGAGCTTTTATAATGAAAGCCTCAACTTTCTCCTCCGTATATCCTTTCGGAAGATAGGGTCTGAGCTTTTCAAACGACATTTTGAATTTGGGCTTCTGATTTGGTTTTTCCTCCGCCATAACCGTCATGACTTTTTCATAGGAGATTTCTCCCTCCTCATACGCCTTGCGCAAACGTATGGCCTGGGCGTGTGACGGAAACACTTCCGTCTCGTCGATCCTGTCCACCACGTCACGCTGACTCTCTTCATCGAGATAACTGAGTTCTACAGCGGGACGCATCTTGATCTTTCCCTCATCAACAAAATCCTGAAGCTCCGGGACAAGATAGGTCAAACGGATGTATTTGCGTATTTGCTCGTGGCTATCCGGACTGTTTTCAGCCAGTAATTCGCGTGACGTCTTCCCATCCAACTTCTGCAACACTGTTGCAGAAGTTAAATCTGACCGTTCCCCTTGTTGTCTCTTGATCGCTTCCAGTTTCATTTTATATGCCCGTCCCTTATCGCACGGAGCAATTTCGGAACGCTGACTGTTGCTGTCGACCATCAGGATGATAGCTTCATCACGGGTCACGTCCACAACCTCACAGCGCAGAGTTTCCAGCCCGAGTTTTTCGCAGGCGCGTTTTCGCCTGTGTCCGGAGATAACCTCATATCTGCCGTTCTCTTTTTGACGCACCATTGCTGGAGTGATAACGCCGCGCTCGCTGATGCTGTCCATCAGATTTTGCATATCCTCGTCATCAAGAACACGGTAGGGATGATCCGGAAAATCGTCGATTTCGGAAAGCGGGATGTCATAGAGCTTTTTTAGTTTCGTCTCCTGTCGCTCCTCCTCTGTTGAAAATAGGTCATCGACTGAGGGAAGGTTCATTTTTAATGCGCTGCCTTTCGCCAAGATCAATCACCTCCCTCGTAAAGTTTTCATAAGCTTTGGCAACCTTGCTGCCGCCGTCATAGGAATAGATGCTCTTTCCAACGACGCTGATCTCGGCGCATTTGATCGCCATCGGAATATGTGTTTCAAAAACTCTGATCCGGCTGCCGTAAAATTCGCGGATGGTCTGTTCGGTAGTCTTGGCAAGATTGGTATTCTCCGCAACGAGTGTGAGCAAAATCCCTTCGATCTTCAGTCCCGGATTGAGTTGTCTCTGTACCTTGTTGATCGTCTTGGTGAGCTGTGTCATCCCCTTAAGAGGAAGATAATGCGCCTGAACCGGAATGATAACCGAATCAGCAGCGGTAAAAGCGTTGACAGTGATCATCCCGAGGCTCGGCATACAGTCAAGCAGAATGTAGTCGTATTTATCCTTTACACTGTCGAGATATATGCTCATAATACGCTCCCGGTTCATCGTTGAGACGAGCTGCAAGTCCATACTTGACAACTCAATGTTCGCCGGCAGAAGATCCACGCCCTCCGGTTGATGGATGATCCCCTCATCCGGAGGAAGATCCCCGTCGGAAATGATTTTCTCCATAACAGTCGAGACCGTCGTTTCAATACTGTCGTTGTCCTGATAACCGCAGCAGATCGTCAGATCGCCCTGCGGGTCGCAGTCGATCAGCAAGACCCTTTTCCCCTTACGGGCAAGTCCGACACCGAGATTGAACGTCGTGGTCGTCTTTCCTACGCCGCCCTTCTGATTCGCAACGGCGATCACTTTGCATTTGTTCATTCAGATTGTTTTTCTCCTTCCTTATATATTTGAGCCTTTTAACTCACCCAGGCGCGGAAACATCTTTCTGCGCTTGGGTCATTACATTTAATTCGACCCCGCCCCCAAATGTACAAAAGGAGTGCATCAGACGACCGGCTGCTGACCGGTTCCATAGGAATCTCACCTCCCCGCCTTCATTGTGGCCGGGCCGCGAATTACGGAAGTATCATTATCCCTTGCACCTGTCGTTGCCTCCGCGGGGAGCAGTCCCGTTTCATCTGTGTAGGTTTTATCGCTCTCTCCGTTATAAGGAGGTCATGGCGCACCCACAGCGTCGGCTTGAAGCTTTCGGCCTCGGCGCAAGTAACGTATCTGATGCCTGCATATTCAATTTTCAAAGATCATTTATCGAGTGGTTTTTTCTTTGCCCCTCAATATGTAGGCGGCGAGAAAGGGCAAAAAGGGCAATGTTTATGAAAAAACTTTTGAAATTATATTTTTGATGCTTGCCCAGTGATATTTCAGCGTCCTGTATGGAACGTTTAAAACCGGTTCAAGCTCAATCAGTTTGTAGCCTTCAAAAACAGTCATTGTGATGATCTCTTTGTCAAGCGGGCATAACTCACGCAATACTTTTGCAAGCTCGGGGTTCTCAATCGTATCGATCCAACCAAACCTTGAACTGCCGGAAAGGTATTCATCCTCTTCTTTTTCATTAGAAACTGTAAAGGTATCAATGAACTGTCTGACAAAGCATTCCTCAACCTCTTCTCCCTCGTCATTAGACTCATGGGTGTCAAACTGCTGCGTATGTGTATAAAAGTTACGGTCGCTTTTATACACGCCGAGATCGAATTCAAACATTGCCTGAATCTGTTCTTCAGTCATACCGGCTGCACGGTACTCTTCCGCCTGCTTTTTCATCCTTGCCATAAACTTTTTTCTTTCTATTCCATCATTCCAACTCATTTTTGTGATCTCCTTTGTTTTTTGAATTTTGATTTTTTGTTGTTTTTGGCGTTTGTTGAAAATCAAAATCCGGAGATCACGGGTATTTGGCGATATACGCCTTCCACTGCTTCATGGATGTTCCTTTCCGTCCATCCGGCAGCGGGCAAAAAGATAAGGGTCCGAGAGATGCTCCACCCCGGACCCCGTAAAACCGCCGTGAAGGCGCACGAGATCAAGGGTATTCAGCATCGTTTTTCGCAGTTTTCTTCTGCAAAAACTTCAGTGTGAATATCCTTTTGCCCGCACGCGTTCAGGCTCATATATTATTTTTGTTATTTCATTAGCGGAGAAAAAAGAAAAGCGGGGTCAAAAGACTGCAGCAATGCTGTAATCGATCAACCCCGCTTGGTTCTTCACTTACGCCGCTTCGTAAGTGGCTTTGATATTTGGTTGTGTCTCAGTCAAGAATGACCGCTTCCGACTTTCTGACTGTTTGCACCTTGAGTTTTCCCTTGATTCGTTTCACTTCGGCGTCACAGCCTTTTGCTATGATCGAATCTATCACCTTGTAGAGCCGCATCGCCTCTTCGATACGTTCCTGCTCTTCGTTTGATTTCGGGACTTCACCCGGAACAGCTCTTTTGTCCATGTTGACCTCCTTTTAAGATAGAAATAGCCGGAAGAATACTCGTGTAATATCGAATACTCTCCCGGCTAAACTCGCTTGGTTCAGCTCGAATTGAGCTATGTTGTTTTTATTGGTGAAAAGTGTGGCTCCCTCGCTTGGGGCTCCTACACTGTACGGTCTAATATCGGTAGTAATCACCGTCGTACTTCCGGACCTCGTATCCGTAAACCTTCTCAAAAAGAAGGAATAGGAACTGATCCAACGTCATTACTTCTTTTGCACTTGATTTGCTTTTCTTGAATTCAAGATACACCACCCCATGATCTACTTTTACGTCGGCTATGGGGATATGCGCTTCCGGCGTGTAAACCATATTCTCTTGCAATTTCCATTACTCCTATAACTCATCACAAACAGGTGCGTGGATTACATAGTCCACTATTCCGTATATGGACCACTCACCTTTCGGGTGAACGTCATATTTCCTTTTACCGTTAATTACCTCATCATTTGCTGCTCTCAGATAAGGACCGCTTTTTCCTTTCTCATACACTTTGCACGTCGATTCTCCGTTGTCAATCATGGCGATTATGGTCTGACCATATTCCGCGACCGGCGTCCTTCTGACAATAAGAAGGTCTCCGTCGAAAATTCCACGGTTTATCATGCTCGGTCCCTCGGCGTGAAGTATAACGTGGTCCCCGTTGCCGAATATCTCATTAGGGAGAGATACGCAAGCTTCGATGTTTTCGATTGCGTCAGAAGGAGGACCGCAGTGTACAGCGCCAACAACAAGAGTGTTGTGACTTTCGGAAGGACGGAAATAAGTAGGCGTCCTTATCTGTTTCCAACCTCCCTGCGTTTCTGTCTCTATCAATTTTCTTTTCTTCAGCTCGTTGACATAGAGATATACCGTTGAAAGAGAGGCGATCCGGCACTCCTTCTGGATCTGCCGATAGTTAGGCGCTTTGCCGTTTTTTTGATGCTCCCGAATGCACCTGAGCACTTTATTCAATCTTTCCTCATCAATAACTCTCATCGTGGTTCCTCCATCAGCGAACTTAATGTTCGTCTATATGATAACAAAAAAGCCCGTCGTTGTCAACGGGTTTTTATAAAGTCAGGTGGGGAAGTTTTTCCCCACCTCATTCAATTTTCTCCATTATTTATCTGTTTTCAGGCAGATAAAGACGAATTATGTTCTGGAATTGCGAAGCGACCTCTTCCGGGCCGACGATCTTCATCATCCCCTGAGAAGCGACTACCCAACCAAAAAACACTCCGCTGAGTTCAACTGATACCGTCGCCTTGAAGTGTTCCGGATCAATTACCTCGGTTTGTACGTTCGAGCCGAACTTGTCTATGATGCTTCCCATAAGCTTGTTTTCGCAGAGCAACTCGACAGTACTGATATTTCCGGTCATCATAGAGAACTCTTTTTCAAAAAAGTCAGCTATATTATATCCCTCAGGTACTTCTCTACGGTCCTCGTCGGTCAATTCAAGTTCCTGCATCCGATCCAAGCGGTATTTAAGGAGTGTGTCGTTGTGATTTCCAACACCTACAACGTAATACATATCGTTGTTCCATATGAGATCGAACGGAGAAAGATTATATATTTTTCCGTCCCGACGTAAGGATCTCTGCTTTTCAGCGTTGTAATCGAAATACCTGAATGTGACCTTCTTATTCTTAGTAACAGCGTTATGAATCGTTTCTATGTAATCGATCAGGTTCGGATTCTCAGGCTTCACACGACTGCCAATATACAGGTGTCTTTTCAGGATGTCCGCTTTATATGAGCCGACAAGAGTGGAGAGTTTCTCAACGATCTCCCTGCTCTGTTGTTCAGAAATAAACCGGCTTGATTGGACTGCATCAACTAATAGTTTCACTTCTGCCAGCGTAAACGGGCGGGAACGCATATAGTAGCGGTTCTGCGTACTGCGAACACAGCAGATATCATACCCTGCTTCCTTGAGTTCCTTGATACAATCGACAATAGTACCACGATCTGCGTCAAGCTGCTGTTCCGCAAGGCTGTCATTTATATCTTTGATTGTAGCAAGGTGATCCTCGTCCGTTTTATCGTGAAGATAATTCAGCACGAGAAGAGAGCGGTTATAATTCTTCATCAGTTCATTTCAATGGTTTATAAATTTTCCTTATACCATTCGATCGCAGCCTTTATTCCTTTGTCAAAGCTCCAGTCCGGATCGTAGCCAAGCAGTTCTTTTGCTTTGCTTATATCTGCGTTGCTATGTTTTATATCACCGGCGCGATCGGGACCGAAGTGAGGTTCAACATTGACGCCGAGAGCCTCGGTGAGCCCGTAGTAAATATCCAACAGATACTCGCGACCGCCATAGGCGACATTGAACGCCTCACCTGCCGCCTCGTGAGGAGCAAGACAAGCCTTAAGATTTGCTTCAATCACATTTTCAATATACGTGAAATCGCGGCTCTGTTTGCCGTCACCGTTGATTGTCGGGACTTCGCCGTGCAGGAGCTGCTTTATGAACTTCGGGATGACCGCAGCATAAGCGCCGTTAGGATCCTGGCGTCTTCCGAACACGTTGAAATAACGCAGACCGTACGTATCAAGCCCGTAATGCCTTGTATACTGTTTTGCCCATTCCTCATCAGCACGCTTTGAAACCGCGTAAGGACTTAATAAATTCCCTTCTCTGCCTTCTTTTTTAGGAAGATTGGGCTCGTCTCCGTAAACGGAACTGCTGCTGGCGTAAACGAACTTTTTTACTCTGTTCTGCCTTGCGGCTTCCAGCATATTCAGTGTGCCCTGAATGTTGTTTGCGCAATAGAACAGCGGCATCTCGATACTACGAGGCACGGAACCCCAAGCAGCTTGGTTAAGAACGTAATCTACGCCTTTGCATGCCTTCATACAGGTATCGAGATCCTTGATATCGCCTTTAATAAACTCGTAGTTAGGGTTGTCAATAAACAAATCCACGTTTGCTTGCTTGCCGGTAGACAGATCGTCCAGGCAACGCACCTTATACCCCATATTAAGAATCGCTTCGCAAAGGTTGGAGCCGATAAATCCGGCGCCGCCCGTCACTAAAAACAACGATCCCTCCGGGAATTCTAAATCTTTGTAGCCCATGTTTTTTCTCCTTAATATAATGATAGCATTAATAAATAACCGACGATCCGCAAGCTGCGGTGAATACGTTAGCTGCGTGGTCAAATCCGTTTTTATCGTAGTATTCTCTATTCACAAGATCAATAACACTCTGCGCTTTTGCCCTTTCAACAAGCGCGATAACGCAACCGCCCAGCCCTGCGCCGACAAGCTCGCTTCCGAGCACGCCTTCGGCTGAGTTCAGCAGGTCGCAAAGAGAATCGATCTGCTCCAGAGAACAGCCGTATGCGCCGGATTGCAGCGCGATATCCGCGTTTTCTGCGGCAAGCTTATCCATCGCCTTGTCCGAAAAATCGGCTTCGCGGATCCTGTCGCCGTCGTGACTGATCTTCATCATTTCTCCGATACGGGCATAGTCCCCGTCGTCAAGCACGCGCATAAAATCCTCTGCGCGGACGCATTCCGAAATGCCGTAAAGCGCCACGCCGCGCAGATCGTAAACCTTCGGGTCCGCGTGGGTCGAAAATAGTCTTTCAAGCGTTTCTTTGTATTCCGGCAAAAGCGCTTTCGCGCCGCCGCGAGTCATCGTTTCGGGAACTGCTTTAAGGATCTCGTAGATTCTGGAGTAAGGTCTTATTCCCGCAATATCGCGGAACTCGTGCAGATCGTATTCCGGGAACTCGCGCTTGATTATCATAAATGCGATCTCGTACGCGGCGACCTTGGCGTTGAACTTGTCCTTGCTGCCTTCGGATTTCTTCGCCTTTATCATACTGTTTGCGACGAGTACGGCGTATTTATCCGCAAACGATGCGCTTTCACCTATAGTAAAAGGCTTGAACCCAAGATGGACTATACTTCCCGCCTTACCGCACTTCATTGCGGCGTGGTCGCCCGCGCCTCCGCGTGAGCCGACGAACCATTCACCTTCGCCGCAGAGCTCAACGAACTCTTTTTCCGTGTAGTTAAGACAATTTAGCGAAACGACGGCTTCCATCACTGCCACGACTATACTGGACGACGAGGAAAGTCCTGCCGCGACCGGAATGTTTCCGCTTGCCACCATATCCATCCCGCACAGCGGCATCTCGTTATCGAACTGCACGCGCGCGACGGCGGATTTAACGTAGTTGCTCCAGTCTCCACGGCTGTTTTCTAGCGCGGTCTTTGTTCTTTCATCCTCGAGGAAATCGAGCCACTTTTCGTATTTTACGGCGCCCATCATTTCCGATATCGAAAAACTTCCGTCCGGATAACGCGGATCAACGTTAGTGATATTGATTATATCGTCCTCACGCGGGGAGGTTATGAACACCGTGTCGCGATCTGTCGCCATGACGTTTATTCCGCCGCCTCGGTGGTCAATATGACGCCCCATAAGGTTTATCCTGCCGGGAGAACGGGTGACGATCACCTTTCTGTCGCCGTACTTATGTATGAACCAGTTCAGCAGGTCGATATAGCGGCGCTTCTGATCATCGGCACTCTCGCGGTAGAGCTTTTCGAATTCGACGTTCAGTTTGCCGGATTCAATATCCGATTTAAGCACGGAGGCGTTGCGCATAAAGTGCATGCCTATGCGGCGAAGCTCCGGCTTGGTGCTGTAAGTGAGCATATCGTCCGCGTTTTTCACCTCGTAAAGCTCAACGGTGCTATTGGCGGCGAACCACTCCAGAGCGTCGGTAAGGTAGATCTCGCCTTGTGCGTTTGCGGACGTAAAGGTGCTGATCGCCTTCACTGCCTCTTCAACGTCAAGGCAGTAAAGTCCTGCATTCGCGTAAGGAGTTGAAAGGATTTCATTCGCAGTAAAATCCCGGTCAACGAGCTGTTTGACATTTGCCGGGGTGTTTTCCTTCGCGAGTTTTAAAACTTTTGCCGCTTTTTTATCGTTCAGCTTCAGCGATCTCAGTTTATCCGGGTATTCTTCCGGCGAAAGACCGGCAAGCGACAGATACGCCGCGTCGGTCAGCTCTACGACGCCATACGGTTTTCCGTCAGACACAACAACACGTCCGCCGTTGTAGTTTACTTCTATAGGCTGAACGCCCCAAACTGCTTTAGAGTGACCTGCTTTCTCGAGCAATTCCGAAATGACACCCGCTTCAATGATCTTGTCGCCCATTGAAATGATTGCCGGCCCGGTGTAACCAATAGTGTCGAGTGCTTTCAACCCGCAAAGAGCGGCATGTCCCGTTCCCTTCTGCTCTTTCTGATAAGCGTATACCACGCCCGGCTCACCGTCAAGGCAGTCCATTACGGAACGCATTTGATGACCTACTACGATGACAAATCTTGTCACACCGCCGAGACGCATATTGTCGATTATTCTCTTTATGACCGGAATCCCGGCACACTCAAAACAAACTTTGTTCTTTGAGTTGTCGTTCATCCTTGTGCCTTTACCTGCGCAAAGAATTATAGCAGCTGAATTCAAATAATAATCCTCCGAAAGAATGATACCAATTTATAGTCTCCAATATTTATAGCCTAATTCAAGAAGTTCATTTTTGTTTCTAACACCTTTAACATCCACAATGACCTTCTTATCGTTTGGCTCGTTTTTGAACATCTTCGCGATGTCTTCATTTGATAACGCCTTGAACTCCTTGTGTGCTACGGCGATAATCAGGCAATCCAGATCCTTGAATTCGGATAGCGGAACGAGATCCACTCCATAAAACCGCTTTGCGTCCGGAGCATCAGCGACAGGATCACAAACGATAGGAGCAATACCGTATTCTCGGAGTTCCTTAAGAATATCGTTGACCTTACTGTTACGAGCATCAGGGCAATCTTCCTTAAAGGTGATGCCGAGACAACCGACTCTTGCATTTTTAATTGACTTATCCGCAGCGATGAGCTGCTTCACGGTCTGCTCTGCGACATATTTGCCCATATCATCGTTGATACGACGCCCTGACAAAATGATCTGGCTATGATATCCAAACTGTTCGGCGCGATACGTGAGATAGTAAGGGTCTATTCCGATGCAGTGACCGCCGACAAGACCAGGACGGAAAGGCAGAAAGTTCCACTTTGTTCCCGCAGCTTCCAGCACTTCGAGGGTGTCGATACCCATCTTGTTGAATATGATCGACAGTTCGTTCATGAAGGCAATGTTGATATCGCGCTGGCTGTTTTCAATAACCTTTGCTGCTTCTGCAACCTTAATGCAGGAAGCCTTGTGAACACCCGCTTCGACGACGATCTTATATACATTTGCAATTTCTTCCAGAGATTCCTCATCCATACCGGAAACGATCTTTTTGATGGTGGTAAGTCTGTGTACCTTGTCACCGGGATTGATGCGTTCCGGAGAATACCCGATTTTGAAATCAACGCCGCATTTAAGTCCAGATTCACGCTCGAGAATGGGCAGACAGGTTTCTTCAGTAACTCCCGGGTAAACCGTCGATTCATATACTACGATAGAACCCTTGGTGAGGTTGCGCCCAACGATCTCGCTGGAGCCGATAACCGGAGTAAGATCCGGAGTGGTGTCGTCGTTGACAGGCGTAGGCACTGCGACGATGATGAACTTTGCTTCTTTCAGCTTTGTTTCATCGCTTGTCCACTCAACAGTCGACGCCTTAATTGCCTCATCGCCCACTTCTTGTGTGGGGTCGATGCCGTTTTTGTATGCTTCGATTTTTGCCTTGTTGATGTCAAAACCAATAACGTTGACATGCTTTGCAAACTCTACAGCAATTGGCATGCCTACATAGCCAAGTCCGACAAGTGCTATCCTTTCTTTTTTATTAATGATCCTAGAGTACAGTGTCGCCATATTTTTCTCTCCTTTTCATTCCCATTGGGATAATTATACCTTTTCCGTAAAAGTATCTGGTTTGTTAGGGTCAAATACCTCATTCGCCCACATGACTGTCACTAGATTATCTGTTTCGCTTAGATTTATGATGTTGTGTGTGTAACCAGGGAGCATATGAACCGCCTGGATGTGGTCTCCCCTGACTTCGAATTCGATAACTTCGTCGGTGCCGATTTTGCGCTCCTGAATCAGTCCGTGGCCGGAAACAACGATGAAGAATTCCCACTTGCTGTTATGCCAGTGCTGACCTTTGGTAATCCCGGGCTTGCTGATGTTGACTGAAAACTGCCCGTGATCGACAGTTTTCAAAAGTTCGGTGAACGATCCCCTGTCGTCGCAGTTCATTTTGAGATCAAATGCGACTTTTTCTTTCGGTAGGTATGAAAGATACATCGAGTACAGTTTCTTCTCAAAACTGCCGTTCGGAATCGCCGGCATGACGAGCGTCTGTGGCTGGTCATGGAAAGTGTGCAGCAATTCGACGATGCGTCCCAAAGTCGCTTTGTGCGTAACCGGGGCATAGCAATAGCGCCCATTCTCAGTCGGATGTGGTGTCAAACCGTCAAAGATACTACCATCGACAACTTCGTCTGTTTTCGGGTATTCGGCTCTGTGCGGATGTCCTTCTAGCGCGTCATACATCTCATCTATCAGGTCGTCAATGAACAGCATCTCAAGCTCGACTGAGGGATCGTTGACCGTGATCGGCAGGTCGTTAGCGATGTTGTTGCAGAAAGTGCCGACCGCACTGTTGTAGTTCGGACGTACCCACTTGCCGACAAGATTCGGAAAGCGGTAAACGTACACCTTTGCTCCGGTTTCTTCAGAATACTTAAAGAACAGTTCTTCTCCGTCGCGTTTGCTGAGACCGTATTCAGAGGTGCCAAAACGTCCTGCAAGCGTTGCTTGCAGAGAGGATGACAGCATCACAGGACAGGTATTATTGTGCCTTTTAAGCGTTCCCAGAAGCGTAGAAGCAAATCCGAAATTACCTTCACGGAATTCTTTGGGGTCTTTCGGTCTGTTAACGCCCGCAAGATTGAACACGAAATCGCAGTCGGTACAATATGCGTCGAGCTGCTCGGGGGTCGAGTCGATGTCGTATTCGTAGATATTTTCAATATGTATGTTCGGGCGAGTGCGGTTCTTGCCGTCGCGGATGTTTTTGAGATTCTCAACAAGATTGCAGCCGACAAAACCTTTGGCGCCGGTAATTAAAATATTCATTTGTTACCTCACAATCCCACACTGTCAAACAACTGATTTAGTGAGTGTAAATCATCTTCATTTGTTTCTTTCAGTATTCTAATTTCGTTTTTTACTTTTGTCCTCTTGTGCAGTAAAGCATCTATCCATCTTTTCACTTGGTAAAACGGCAAGAATACGGGATGCTTCTTTAAGTTGGGATAAAGAATCTCCAACATTTGCCTGCTGATGAATAATCGTGCAACAAAGTATTTAATACCTCTGTTATTTCGCTGAATGGCTCTAGATTTATTCTTTTGATTACCAAATATGCCCCCATCAATGCTGTATTTCTCTAATGCAAGTGTCACACTGTCGTGCTCTGCTTCTCCGAACCAAACAGAAGACAAATCACAACACTTTTCATAGAACTGTAATATCCCACATTGTTTACACATTTGTTTTACGATGTTTTCGTCAAATTCTGTTTTGTGTCTCAAAAGCCATAAGTCAATGTATGGGCGTATGCCGAGTCCACCATGTACAAAGTGATATGACATATGTGCAACAACATGAAAAACCTGATACTCAGGCGAAAAACAATACTGATGCGAACCCCTTTGCTTTACCGTATATTCCCATGCTTTAGAAAGAAGTTGGTCTATGTTGTCCATGTTTTCTTTGATGCTGAAATGAAGTTCCAAGTGGACATTAGGTGTCATCAAAGACACGTCATGGTATAGTCGCTTGGAAAACTTGAAATCGGTTTCTTTTTGCAAAGCACTGACGGCATTATCCAAGTCGTCTTCATGGATCAACACATCAATATCACAACTTGTACGCATCCATTTTTCAGGATATAAATCTCGTAAAACGGAACCTTTCAATAACACGTATTCAATATCATGCTTTTCAAAGCACGAATTTATGGTTTCAAGAGCATAATTTCTATGAGCAAATAAGTAAAAATCCTTTAAACATTTATCGCGGACAGCACACACGTCATCTCCTTCAAGATGCATAGCAGTTAAGCCCTCCTGGATGATTGGAAGGATTCCCTGCTTACTCGCAATCTCGATAAGAGGTTTATAATCGATTGATACAGGTATTGATTCGGTTGAGATACCCATTCCTGATCTAATAATAGGAAATAGAGTATCTTTTAAGAATTGTTCGTTCATAGTAAACTATACCATTAACACAAACGCAGATTATAAATTGTCTTTTCTCCAAACCATTTTATTGACTACTCCAACGTAACTTTGTATGATTTTGACGACCTTATCGGAAACGTTTTCATCAATGTAGTCCGGCGCCGGAATTCCGTTGTCGCCGTTCTTTACCATATCGACTGCCGTATCGACCGCCTGAAGCAGTCCCTTGGTATCGATCCCGGAGAGTATAAAGCAACCTTTATCCAACGCTTCGGGGCGCTCCGTGCTTGTCCGTATGCAGACCGCCGGAAACGGATGACCGATTGAGGTGAAGAAACTGCTCTCCTCCGGCAGAGTGCCGCTGTCAGACACAACAGCAAAGGCGTTCATCTGCAGGCAGTTATAGTCGTGGAAACCAAGAGGTTCGTGCTGAATCACACGCTTATCAAGCTGAAATCCCGACGCCTCCAGACGCTTTCTGCTTCTCGGATGGCAGGAATAGAGGATCGGCATATCGTACTTTTCCGCCATTTTGTTGATCGCGGTAAACAGACTGAGGAAGTTCTTTTCGGTATCGATATTCTCCTCACGATGTGCGGACAGCAAAATGTATTTTCCTTTTTCAAGTCCGAGTTTTTTATGAACGTCGGACACCTCAATCTTCTCGAGATTCATACGCAGCACTTCCGCCATTGGCGATCCGGTAACGTAGGTGCGTTCCTTCGGCAGACCGCATTCGGCAAGATATCGGCGCGCATGTTCGGAATAGGCAAGGTTGACATCGGAAATAATGTCAACAATTCTGCGGTTTGTCTCCTCAGGCAAACACTCGTCCTTGCAGCGGTTGCCAGCTTCCATATGGAATATCGGGATGTGCAGACGTTTCGCACCGATGACAGACAAGCACGAGTTTGTGTCGCCCAAAACCAGAACAGCATCGGGCTTCAAATCGACCATTAACTGATACGACTTGGAGATGATGTTGCCCATCGTCTCGCCGAGATCCTTCCCCACCGCGTCCATATACACTTCGGGATCGCCCAGTTCCAGATCCTTGAAGAACACGCCGTTGAGGTTGTAATCGTAGTTCTGCCCCGTATGCGCTAGGATCGTATCAAAATACTTCCGGCACTTCTTTATCACCGCAGCCAACCGGATGATCTCCGGGCGCGTGCCGACAATTATGAGTAGTTTCAGCTTGCCGTTATTCTTCCACTCTGCCATTATGTTTATCTCCTTATTCCAAATCTTCTACTCTATTACGCCTCTACTATATGCGGACGACCTTCAAGTTCTTCTTTGACGTAATCCGTGCCCATGATCTTCTTAACAACACCATCGACATCAAGGCGAGTGGTATTGTGACTTGTATATGCTTCGTCACCTTCTGTCGCTACAGTGCCTTCGACATAGAACTTATCGTAATTTAATCCGCGAGCATCAGGAACAATACGGAAATAGTGACCCATGTCAATAGAGCGAAGTCTTTCTTCGCGAGTCATGAGAGTCTCATACAGTTTTTCGCCATGTCTTGAACCGATGATCTTTTTCTCAGTTTGTCCGAACACCTTCATAACACCGTCAGCAAGATCGCCGATAGTCGAAGCGTCTGCTTTCTGAATGAAGAGGTCGCCAGGTTCAGCATGCTCAAACGCAAAAGCAACAAGTTCGACTGCTTCGTCGAGATTCATCAAAAAGCGGGTCATATTCGGATCGGTAATTGTGATTGGAGCTTTGCGTTTAATTTGATCAATGAACAGTGGGATAACAGAGCCGCGCGAACACATTACGTTTCCGTAGCGCGTACATGCAAGGACGGTCCCTCCGCGCTCGTACGCCTTCTGCGCACGGGCTTGAACTACCTTTTCGCCGACTGCTTTTGTCATTCCCATCGTGTTTATCGGGTATGCTGCTTTGTCGGTAGACAAGAATACTACTCTCTCAACTTTGTTTTCGACTGCTGCAGTAATCACGTTATCTGTACCGATAATGTTTGTCCTGACAGCCTCCATGGGGAAGAACTCACAAGACGGCACTTCCTTGAGTGCGGCCGCATGAAACACGTAATTTGCTCCATACATAACATCGCGTACAGAGTCGATGTTACGTACGTCGCCGATGTGGAACTGTACCTTGCCGGCGTATTCAGGATATTGGGCTTGGAGCGTGTGCCTCATCCAATCCTGCTTTTTCTCATCGCGACTAATGATGCGGATCTCTGATATATCTGATTTTAAAAAGTGTTTCAAAACCGTGCTTCCGAAGCTTCCCGTACCACCGGTGATTACCAGTGTTTTTCCTTGGAAATACTCATTGATATTTGTTTCCATATTAAATCGCCCTCTCTTTTTAAAGTCGTCCCGCCCGCGTTATACTCGGCGGACCGTTCATTTCTCATTTTTTCGACAGTTTTTTAAGTCTTGATATTATTTTTTTAAACATGGATCTCTTTGGAACGGCAAAATCAGCCGCCTTCGAAAGATCCTCTTTCTGAAATATTTCCGTGAATTCTTCTCGTCTCCCCCTATCGACCTCCTTAACGGGAGTCATAAGGCGAGCATTCTTTTTTTCTATGATTGATAGATCCGTTTCCATCTTCTTTACTGTCATCCCGATCTTTTCAAACATCTCGTTTCCTTTTTCCGTATTAATTATCACACATGACGTTCCCATTCGGTTGTATTCCAAACCGGTTTCTTCAATTCCCTTGAAGTCTCCCAGAATAATATCACCGATAAGCGGATATCCTTTATACCCGCAGTTGTAGCAACTTTCCCTCATCAAATAATTCGACTGAAATATTTTTCCGAACCCGGTCAGGTGGAGTGGTTCGATCGATTTTTCTCCGTTTTCAAACCCAACTTCAATATACATTGGAAGCCATTTTCCCATCTTCCTCCGCATATTGAGATAGACCGTACGGGAGTTTTTCTTTTTTTCGAGCCCAGAGACGTATTTTTCAAGCAAGTCATCCGAAGTAGGTCCGTGGCAAATCAAAGTCGCGCAAACGAGAAGACTATTGTCGCCGACATAGTTCAACACCGCCGCGGTTTGACACGGGGTGCCGGTAAACAGTACCGGAACTCCGTTGTCAAGAGTCTTTTTTATTTCATTATATATTTCCGCCGTTTTACTCTGAACGTACTTCGACCCCCTCATACGCTCTATGTCTTCGGCACGATCAGAGAGAATATGGTGACATCCCTTAAAGTCGTTGTCATATACAGCGCCGCACACAACACCCCCGATTTCCGTCATTTTTGTTGCCAGTTCAAAGAAGATCCCGCCTGAAGAGCTGTTTTCAACATGCATCGGATCGTCCGCCCACGCTGCGTAGCACCGTTTCGTGAAACTGTTTTCATCTCGCCTGAACGAGACGTAAGGGCACTTGGAATAACACACGCTGCAATTGACACATACCGAATGATCGACTTTCGGATAAAGGAAAAAGTCGTCTTTTTCAAGCGTTATCGCGCCTTTTCTGCACGTCGCAGAGCAGAGGCCGCAACCGCTACAGTTTACTTTTTCGATCTGTGATATATTCATAACCGCTCTCCTGCTGAAAATGTCATCTCATATCCTTTTCTTCGAGATATTTATCCACAATCATTTCTGTGTATGTCTTTCCACTGTCGTATCTCAAGTGATATACTGTATCAAAGAAATCGTCGTTTGGATACGACGCGTCTCCCGGTGCAAACAATAGGCGAACTCCCGATTCTTTTAGCCGATTATAGATTTCTCCTATGCACTTCTCACTTGAGACAAAAGACGTGCTGTTGAGCGGTGGGAACAGCAAATAGACCATCACTCCCTCAGACTCAAATTCGCGAACACACTTGATAAGATCCTCTATAAAGGGGTATTCAAGAAAGGTATATTCGGAGTCTTCGAACTTCACGGAAGAGAAATCCTTGTGAATTGTCATGTCTCCGTATTCATTAGATGAACTTCTCTTATATACTTCGTTCTTAGACAATCTTACTCTAATCATATCGGAAAAATAGTTTCCAAAATTCTTCCAGCCGACCGTGATGGCCGACGGAAAATACTTCAGAAGCACTTCCGCATCTGTCCGCTTAATCGTTCCGGGAGCGTAATAAAGCAAAAACTCGACATTGTTGTCTGTATCGTTGTACCAATCCTCCCCATAGTAACCATACTCCGGAGTTAGGAATAGCACATCGCCCGACTTCAAATAGGGCCTGATACTATCGATATACAGACCGAAGGATACCCCCGCATTCAACCCCATGTTGACCGACGGCATGCCGGTCTTTTCCTCGAAAAGATCAGAATGAACCCCAAAATGAGTCGCGGAACCGCCGACAAAAACCGCTTTGTTCCCCTCTACGGTTAGTTTTTCTAGCCTGTCAAGCTTGTCGATATAGGACGCGTTGCTTGTGGACGTCGAATATGATCTATAAAGAATGTGACCCGTCGCGCAGAACGCCGTCATAATAAAGGCTACCAGAAGAATCTTCATGACGAGCGTGCCGATTCCTGTTTTTTTCTTTTCCATACTCATTAAAACCTCGAATAAATAAACGTGCTGGCGCTGCCGTATTCACCGAAGCACAGAGGCAGGACGAGAAGCATGATATAGACCGCCCATCGGAGATACCATTTTCTTTCTCCAATCAACTTTGAGAGCGAAGAGTCCTTTTTCTCCTCTACAAGATCTATTATGACCGTAGCCACAATCGCGATCGCTGTCATTGCCAGTTTCCAAAGAGGAGTCGTCGATATTAGATATGAGGGTATCAGACTTCTGCCCCAACCGTTTACGATTCCGCCTAGATATTCCCCGACAACGGCCATATTATCCGCTCTAAAAAACAGCCACGCAATATTGACAATCAGATATGTGTAAATCCATCCCGCGAATCGTCTCCCGCGGTCACCCGAAGAATTATCTTGAATCTTTAGAAGTTTTTCCGCGACGAGGCATAAACCGTTTATACATCCCCATATCAGAAAAGTCCATTCGGCTCCGTGCCAGATACCGCTGATAGCAAACGTAATGAAGAGATTGAACGATCTTCTGAAGATACCGCATCTGCTCCCGCCGAGAGGAAAATACAGGTATTTCTTGAACCATGTCGACAGAGATATATGCCATCTCCTCCAAAAATCGGTTATAGAAGTGCTGAGATAAGGACGTCTGAAGTTTTCCTGCATTTCTATCCCAACACACTTCGCACATCCAAGCGCCATGAGAGTGTATCCGTTAAAGTCCCAGTATATCTGAAAGCCGTACAGAAACACCGTTGCTATTAGAAAAAGAGACGACGTTTTTCCAATATTCGAGAACACCGCATCGACGACGTAAGCACTCGCTGTCGCACAGAACACCTTGTAAAAGAGTCCTTGCGCCATCGTGACAAGACCACGCTTGTATGCTTCCGGGGAGACTTTGACGGGGCTTGCGATTTGAGGGAGAAGTTTATCGGCGCTGTTAATGGGACCCGCCGTTACCTGGGGAAAAAAGCTCAAGAAAAGGCCATAATTAAGTATGTTTTTTTCAGAAGTGACCTTGCCGCGGTATACTTCGATGAGATATCCGACTGCTTGAAACGAAAAGAAGGATATGCCGATCGGAAGATCGGAAAACGCGGGAACGAACAGTCCCACCATCCCAAGCAACCAGTTGAGATACTTAAACAGGAACAGAGGGAGCAGAGACATCACAACAAAAATCGCAATAAGAATCTTTGTCCTCTTTTTACCTATCAAAAGTCCAAAACAATATGTGAGTAAAATGTATGCAGCAAACAGTATTAGATTTGGGATGCTACCGAAAGCGTAAAAGACAAGACTCGCTGCAAGAAGGAGATAATTCCTGAATTTCAAAGGTGTAGATAACACGAGAATTGACAGTACGGCGAATAGCAGCAGAAACGGAAAGGTGTAGAATGTCATTTTGTTTCACTATCCTCCTTTTTACCGTTCTTTCTAAACACCGACTTCAAGATTCTTAATTCATCCTTGTTTGGAATTAGAAGCTCCGAAATCTTTTCTTTGTTATCCATCCTGTAAAGGATAATCGCCACAATACCACACACGACCTGAGAAGCGACTGTAGCGATAGCAGCACCGCATCCGCCTAAGAGAGGAATTAGGAAATAGTTAAGTGTGACATTAATAATAACTCCGAATACGAGATTGAGAAAATACCTCCCAGTTTTACCCTCTGCTATAAATAGCGGAGACACCACCTTAAAAATAGACATAAACGGAATACCGATAAGAAGGATGAGCATACTGTAATATGCATCCATAAAATCCGTCCCGTATAGGATATATATACCGAGCCTTCCGAGCAACGCAACTATAATGCAGACGAATGAGGTGACGAAAACCGAGACTTTTATGCTGATATTGAACGATCTTCTCGAATCTTTTCTTACAGCTCTAGAAAAGAGGACCTCTTTGAAAGAGTCAGGTATGAGCCATATCTGATCGGCAAAATACACACCTACAGAGTAGACTCCGACGATAGCACTCGTGGTCAGCCATTTAAGCATAAACACGTCCATCTTGTAATTCAGATTGAGAACAAGAGAAGTTATCATCGGAAGAAATCCGAACTTGATCATCCTAAGAAACAGTTTAAAATCTGTCTTCCACGGTTTTGGAAACACTCTTTCCTTGATAAGAATGAGAGCCACCATCAGTGTGTCCTTTATAAGAAGAACGATGACTGGGATGATAACGTTTGGGGTTTTGAATGTGAAGAATACGATTGCGCAAATCCCAAGATTCACGAATGAAGTGGCAATCTGCGCCAGACTTCTAAACAGCGGATGCTCAACCATACAAATCATTATAACTTGTGAAGACATCATTGAGAACAAAGATACCACCATAATCATAAGAGCAAGGAAAGCGGCATCTGATCCTGCAAATAGTTTGACGCAAACATATACGACGCCCGCTATTGTGATGTATGCAAGCATCTGAAGAAAAAAAATATCAACAAACTTTTGCTTTGCGTCTTTCATCCCGCTTTTGACTTGATTGGGATATCCCTGATAAACCCCGAGATTGCACACAATTTGGACAATTGCTGCGACACTTGTAATAAACGCATAATCGCCCTTTATCGTATCCCCCATAAACCTCGTGATAAAAGCAGAAGCACCGACGGCGAAAAACAAATTACAAATCTTGCTTATGATATTTATCACATAGTCGTTTTTGAATGCCTTACTATTTATCGCCATTATTCAACGCCTCCGTCAAAGACGAGTCCAAGTAATCTTTTGAATCGCTCACCCACTTCTTAAGCAGATTCTCCGGAACCGAATAGTCGATCTTTGTAAGGAGATAATCCGAAGCATTTATGGTGGTAATTATGCGATCTCCGAGTGAAATCGCGTCAAGAAAATCGAAAATACGGCTGTTGAGGCTATACTTTGTGTCGTTTCGACTGACTGCGAAAAAGTCCTTCCTGTAGTTGACCGAAAAAGCGACTCCATGGAACGAATCAGTCAACACATATTTTGCATCTCGAACGAGGGAAAGGAACTGCTCCGGTGAGGCATGAACCTGTGTAAAGCTGCCACACGATGCAGTTTCGTAACATATTGGAATGTTGAAAATCTTAAGATTGGTTAGTGTTTCAAGTCTGTTAACCACTTTCTTATGAAGCGGCGAATAACCGAGAAAATAGAGAAGAATATAATCCTCTTTTATACCAAAATCGGAAGAAAAACGATTCCAAAAATCGGGACCGTGAAGAAGTGTTGGATCGACAACAGTCCTGCATTCGCGTCCTGTTAGCTCTTTGACTATCTCACTTGCGGTTTTTTCTCGAGCGGATAAAGAAGAGAACTCGCCAAGAAATTCCGAATAAATGCCATTATACTGTTTTGGAATCTCAGATACTCCTATACTCGGTGCATACGAGATTCTTTTTTCCTTATCCACAAATCTTAGAAAAAAGACGGGATTACATTCAGTATAGTTGGGATTCCATATTTGATCACTTCCACATATGCAAGCATCAAATTGTCCTGATTGATCAACTACATCTTTATATGTTTCACATGGCCTAGTTAAACATAAATTGTTTTCAGAGAATAGTTTAAATGATCTGGTTTTCTCTTTTTCGTCCTCTGACTGTCTAAACCGTTTCATAAATAGGTAACGCCGAACACCATTAGGGGATAACAAATGTCGAATTCTTTCCTTGATTCTAACCCATTTGTCCCATTTTGACATCTTTGTCTCATGACTCTTATGATGCGGATAATTGATTATTTCGGCATCATAGCCCTGCAGTTTTATAGCCTCTTGCAATGCAAGTGCTTGCAAGCGAACACCATAATTTACCGCAGTATAAAAAGTAACAATTCCGATTTTATTCATTTGATTTTCTCCGATATAACCACTTAAGAAACCATATTTAATTCTTGATTTCTCATTTTTGAAAAAGCATAAATAGCATATACTGCTAGAAAGAAGTAAATAGTGTTTACGACTCCCACGGGAGAGTGAGAGAAAAATGACATTGTGAAAAAAAGTAACAACGGAAGAAAGGAAAACCAGTGCCTTTTGATACGTTCATGAGATATAGAAATTTCTTTGATTCCAGAAATAAAAGTGGCTAATATGATGGGAAAGCCCACCATTCCATATTGTGTCAGCATTTCCATCCACATATTATGTGCAACTTGAGTAAGCCCATAGTCAAGGTAATTACCAATACCAAACAATGTATTCTTTGTACTTGAAAAAAACACTCGTAGATACTCTTGCCACAGAGCAAATCTCCCGCCACCACCATCTGTTTCCAGTGCATCCATACGCAGAAACAAATTGTTTATCATTTCTTTAAAAAATGGAATATATGTGAACGCAAAGTAAATAGAACCAGTAACAAAAATAGCTATAAATACACTTTGTAACTTTTTCTTTGAGCCAAGAACAGCATAAAGACCAATCCATAAAATGGTTATAACTAACATTATGAAGAAGGTTCTTGAAATCGTCAACAAACCAAAATAGACGAGGAATATGATAAGTGCCATTTTGGGCAATATTTTTTTCTTTTCTTGAATAATATGCATGAGTAAAAATGCAATACACATCCCACACAAGATACCTAGCTGGTTTTTCCCTGAAGACTGTGTGACAGAAAACCTTCCAACAGAAAAACCGTTTATCAACAGTGAAACGAGGGAAGAAGAAATAGTACCAAGTGACATGGCGACAATAATTCTTCCAATTGCACATTCACCCCCGACCTTGTTGAGATTTATGAATGTGTCGACACAAAGCAATACCATAAATAGATGCTTTATGGCAGCCAGAAAAAGAGAAGAATCCCACAACAACGCAGAATAACCAATAAATACAACTAATAATACTAAAGTGATGCTAAATCTAAATCTGTTTCTTCCAAGCAACAAGTTCCATACAACTCTTATAAATGCCACAATAGTGACTATAGAAATTGATCCAATGTAGATGATGTTATTGAAAGGAACAAGAAAAAACAGAAATATGCAAAAACTGTCAGTTGCCGAAAGTATCGCAGGAAGCATCAGCAGTAACAATAGCGAAAACAAAAGAGTATTATTGCTACCAATGCCTCGGAGAGAAAGATACAGCATAACAAGAGAATCTGCTAAACCCAAAAGCAGATAAATGCGATCAACACTAATTGTTCTTTTTATTTTTCCTTCATTCATTCAAAACATCTCCGTTGTATACATCTCTATACAAATTGGTCACAAATCTCGAATTTCCTCTATCATGGGTAGTCCTTGCATGTTTCTGGGCGTTTTCCGATAAAGAACAAGCAAGGTTATCATCAGCAAATATTCTACAGATATCATATGCGAGGATATAATATTCATCATATGGATAAAGAAAGCCCTCTTTTTTATGAATCAGCATATCTGGAACTCCTCCAACAAATGAAGCGACGCATGGCACTCCAATCATCATAGCTTCACCAAGAGAATTTGGAGAATTGTCGATGCTTGATGATGAAACAAAAACATGTGCGTTTTTCAACTGCTCGACCATACCCTCTGCATCCAATTCACCGGTAAATGAAACGCTATCCATAAGTCCATACTTGCGTATTAAATGTAAAAGGTATTGTTGATAAGCATTACCCTTTATTAAATTTCGCAAAGTTTTTCCAGTATTCAGCGGTTTGCCCGCAACCACCAACTTCGCATCCGGGTACTGTTTCTTAATCTCATTTAGCGCCATCAAGACAAAATGTGTTCCCTTTAAAGCAGTGCTCGATTGGCTGACGAAGATTGTATGTCGTTCACATGACTCAACAGACCATTTATTATCGTAAAATGGAGGACGAAGAAGTCTCGGATTGTTAACGTAACGTGCGCTTTGATTGTTAAGAAACGAGCATGCCTTGTCCCAGTCGGTTCTTCCGAGAAAGTAATCCGCAGATGCAAGTATCTCACGTTCGTTTTTCGCATATTTCGCGTGCTTTTTCGCGAGACTGTCCGTGCCGTTTCGTGCTATCATACTGAAAACGGTCCTGTTTTTTCTGTATTTTGCCGGAACGCCCGCCCTTTCGTGGAGACAAATATACGAAATAATCCCTTGTAGTGAAACAATATATGTAAACTCGGAATGTCTTCTTATCAGCGATAGGGCATTTGCGTTTTCCGTGCCGTGAATATGACAGAAATCGGGCTTCTCGGTCGCTACAATTTCATCAAAGTATTTCTCCATACTTCGGTCATATTTGAACAGGCTGTGAATCTTCCTAGGAATAGCGTAATGCGTAATCTTACCATCTCTAGTTTTAATGAGAGACTTTGCATTTCTGTCGGCAAAACATGCGATGATCTCTATATCGCCTTCACTGACGAGGGCTCGTGCCTCCTCGTTAAGCCAGCCGCCTCCGTATGTCATAATGGAACCCGAGGAATTTCTCGCCCCGGTCAGTGGTTGATTGCAAACCCAAAGTACTTTCATGCTCTGTCACCATCGTTTTCTTTTTTTGACCCAATTTCGAAATATATAGATTTAATATCTTTAGCGTTAACTCCATGCAACGCTCTTCCAACATCCCACGCTTTCTTTGCAAATCTGTTTAGTTCCTCATCTGTCAGAGACACGAGTTTTGCAATACCGCTGTGAATGCTTTCTCTATCTTTAACGACGAATGCTGCGTCATTCTCAGTAAAATATTTAATCGATGCAACATCATCTGGGCCTACTACAAGAATACATCTTCCCTTTCCAAGATAATCGACTATCTTCGTTGAAAAGGACTGTCTGACCATTAGCTTGTTTTTCAAAGAGAAAGATTCGACATGGACGAGAATATCTGCATCAGCTTGTATATTGTCGATTGTCTCCGCCGGAACTGATCCGTGAAAGACAAGAGAAGGAGTATCAAACGCGCGCTTCATCTTTTCTGTAAGCGGTGTGCCCGAGTAAACATGTAGTTTTCCGTGTCGTCCCTCTGCCCCTATTTTATCAAGCGATCTTGCAATCAACGAAAGCGTTTCCCATCTTCCGACACTCACGTTCCCGGTATATACGAATCTAAGCGGCATATCGTACGTTTTTTTCATCCGAGGCTCTCCGTTAAAATCCCCCTTCTTCCGAAGCAGTATAAATTCGCACCCAAACGCCTTTTCATAATCCTCTTTTTGAAGTTCTGAAATACAGCAGTTGACATCAGCAATTTTCACGCTTCGTCTAACCCATTTTCGCAGGATCAGCCGATAAATCCAATATAGGGGCGAAAAGCGGTACTGCTTCATCGTATAATTGTCGTCAGCATGGAAAAGTATCACCTTTGTTTTGGCTGAACCGAGCTTGCGATGGATATATGATAGCACCTTGTGCGGATACCAACACCCGAAAACAGGCATAAAAATCAAATCCGGATCGACCTCATCAATGTATTTGTCGAGAGGGCCCTTCTTCCACTTTCCAAGAGACCATATCCATTCTCTGATAAACCAAGGAGTGTAAAGACTTATTTTCTTGCCCACATCATAGATTGCTTTTTCGCTTTTTAATGCCGCACTGCCGTCCTCTCCACTATTCATAACGAGAGTTCCACAGCAACCGCCCTTAACAATGCTCCTGACGAGCTGTTTTTCAGAAATTCTAAAAATCGTCTTACAAGGATTCTTTCCTGGCTTTTCCTCCCGGAAATATAGGTTGTGGATCTCGGCGTCTTCAAACCCCGAGAACAGGTTGTTCAGCGTATTGCCTGTGTTATTGTCCGAGCTCCACGGTCCGCGAGAAATTACCAAAGTTTTAACCATATATCAATAACCATCCCGATTCTATTTTTCCTTGATCCTTTTTGCAGGAACACCGACGTAAACGCCGTTCGGCTCCGTCGATTTTGTTACTACAGCTCCAGCGCCTACGACGCATCCGCATGACACTGTAACTCCGCTCAGGACCGACACCTTCGCACCAATCCACACATTTTCTTCGATACGGACGGGCTTGTCCTCCACTTTCTGATCCTTGATTTTTACACCCGGAGTACTGAATGTGTGTGTTGTTGCCATGATGGTGACACCATGAGCAATCGAAACATCGTCTTCAATAGTTATCCCTCCCTTGATGTTTCCGCACTCGAGATAACACATCGGCTGAATTGAAACATTGTTTCCTACGACGAAGTTCTCTGGATGTAGAAGATACACGCCGGTAAAAATGGCCACATTGTCACCCACCGCATCGGTAATCGATTTCAGTATCGCATATCTGAGACCGATACCGAACTTCCCACGAGTATAGCGCTTTTTTTCAAGTGCTCTTTTTCTCAAACGCAAAGGAAGAATTCGATACAGCATCGTAATAATGCCGAGCACACCTTTGATTTTTGCAAACTGATCTCTTCCTCTCAGTGAATCGCTCATATTTCGCTCCTCCCTTGATTTTTATTGAGTTATCTAAATGTTGGCTCTTCATTCCATAAAAACCTTTGTAAGGTTATGGCCATCGATTATTTGGAATACATGACACAAGTCAAATTAGAGCAGTGCAATTGTTTTCTCTTTGTTTTCTATTTGTCATATAGGCTCACTTTTCAATTCTCCCTATTAATCTCATTAATATACTCGTTTACAACAATCTCGCGATCAAAATATTGTTCCATAAGTTCTCTTGCTTGAATACCCATCTTATCTCTTTTACTCTTATCACAATTTACAAATGATATCATCTTTTCGTAAAGATCCTCTTTATCAGCTACTCGAAAAAGAAAACCTGTTTCCCCATCTTTTATTGGCTCCCGGCATCCACAGATATTCGAAGCAATACACGGCCGCCCAGTCGCAGCAGCCTCAAGTATAACGTTGGACATGCCTTCGTGATGAGAAGGATGTACAAGACAATCACACATAGCGATATATTGATGCATTTGATCATGAGGAACGAAATCATGGAAGAAAACACCGTATTTATCCTGCATTTCTTCCACGACTGGTTTATAGGTGTCTTCTTCATACCACCCGATGACATGAAACTCTGCCGGAATTTTCTCATCATAGAATCGTCTTATAACGTCAAATAGCTCATCATATCCCTTGTCTTTTCGCACTCTAGCTGCAGACAGAAAGACGGTTTTTTCATTATTTGGCATTAACTCAAAACTGTTCGTTGATAGATTAACACCAGATCCCGGAACAATACCATAGTTGTTCAGCGCAATTCCGTAACCATGAAGTGTTTCCATGTTTTGCTCGTTCTGAAAGAAGACTTTTTTGGCATTCTTAAATGCAGCCTTTTCCAACCGAACCATAATTCTACTAACAAGATTATTCTTGTCGAAATTACTTCCCAGTCCCGTTACTGTAGCAATACAAGGAACCTTTTCTGCTGATGCGGCAAGGCCCCCATAAATGTTCGGTTTTGCTGTGTAGGTTAGTACAATATCCGGTTTTTCAGAATGAATAACTTTTCTAATAGCTTTGTATGCCTTATACTCTTTTATCGGATTTGTTCCAAAGCGACTCATTGGAATATCAATCCTTTTTGTAACGACCTTGTCAAACTCTATGTTTTTATCATTAGCAGGAAGTGCAAGAATAGTCACATAGCCATCCTTTTGTAGGCGTTCAAGCAATTCCATCCGAAAATGCATTATTGTAGTGAAATCGTTTGCAACAATTAATACTCGCTTTTTATTATCCATATGAGATGTGTCCTCCCAGTTCCGAATCTGTTTTAAGCTTTCATCTCATTTTCAATTTTGGAAACAATAGCTTTGCTGTCCATACCATATTGTTGACGCAAATATTTCTGATTCCCAACAGTTACACTATATTCGTCATTTAGTCCAACTCGAAGAAGTCTTGCAGATTTGTCTTTTATCTCTGCCATTACCTCAGCAACTGCTCCCCCAAACCCGCCAATAATGTTGTGCTCTTCAACAGTAACGATTAGTTCGACCTTTTTGCTGATTTCTGTTATTACTCCTTTATCAATAGGTTTAACTGTAGGAAACGTATACACAACAGGAGAGCACCCCATATTTTTCAATTCCTCATATGCAGCTGTCACTTCCTCAAATATTGCTCCAGTAGAGAAAATAGCAATGCGATTACCATCGTGTACCTTGATGGCCTTACCAATTTGGAAATCCTTAATACTGTCGTGAATGCGTTTTTCGCCTCCGCGACCAAGACGAAGATATGCAGTTCCTTTATACTTGGCAAGTGATTTTGTGCATTCCTCAGCTTCAACAAGATCAGCAGGAGCCATAACAACTAATCCTGGCAATGCTCTAAGAATGGCAATATCCTCAGTTGCATGATGGCTCATTCCTAGCGATCCGTATGCAAATCCACCTCCTACGCAAACAATCTTAACATTTGCATTATGATAGGCACAATCATTTCGGATTTGTTCTAAGCAACGAAGCGTCGGAAAGTTTCCAATGCTGTAAGTGAAAACGGTCTTCCCTTCAAGAGCCATTCCCGCAGCCATAGACGTCATATTCTGTTCTGCAATACCAGCGTTAGTAAATTGGTTCGGGCATTGCTCCCAAAATGGCTTTAGTACCCCAAATCCGAGATCCCCTGTTATCAGTTCAATATTCTTATCATTTTTAGCCAGTTCAACCAGTGTTTTAACAAACGTATCCCTCACTTTAGTTTTCCTCCGTTATGCTGTGAACAATTTCATTTGAGCCTGACTTAGCCTCAACCCTACGCATTTTTTCCGGATAATTGCTTTTCCAAGTGAATGAGAATGTATGATCATTACCAATATCGTCTCCAGGCTTAGCCTGAACTGGATTAGGAACACCGCATGGAGTATATGGATCTTTTACACAATCCGGCTTAATACGATGTAATTCATTTACCGCCCCATCATATTCCCAACCATCGTGAGGAAAGCGATAATGCCAAAGAATATCATTCTGCATGAAAGAGACCCCATAGCCTTTAATTGTGTCTGCAATAATCACCGTTGGTTTATGAGGCATTTGATAGCCGTATTCAGAAGCTTTCTTAAATGCCATTTTAAGTTCGTTATGATCGTTCCCGTTGATTTCAATTACATTCCAACCAAATGCATGCCACTTTTCTCCAAAGTCCTCGATTTCCATAGTATTTTCGTTAAAGTCAAGGCTTTGCATGCGATTGTGATCAATAATCGCAACAAGATTGTTCAAGCGAAAATGATTTGCAAACAAAGCAGCTTCCCAAACTGACCCTTCATTGCATTCGCCATCACCTAGTACCACAAAAACCCGATGGTCCATCTTATCGCTTTTTTTTGCTGCATACGCCATGCCGCATGCAGCAGACAGCCCATGCCCAAGGGAGCCTGTAGAAAAATCAACACCAGGAATATGGTGTGATACATGTCCAGATAATCTGCTGCCGTTTGCATAATGAGTTTTTAACTCATCAACTGGGAAAAAACCGTTTTCGGCAAGCGCTGCATAAATACTCGCACCCGCATGACCCTTTGAAAGAATAAACCTATCACGTTCCTCCCAATCAGGTTTATCTGGTCTGTATTTCAAAACATCTGAATAAAGCACAGCAATGATGTCTGCAACAGATAACACTGCGCCTATGTGACTACCTCCAGAAAGATGTGTCATTTCAATTCCGTGACGTCTAATCAACCACGCAAGAGAAGTACTCTCCATAATCTGTCTAACCTTTCTCAAAATAATTATTTCAATACGTCACCTTACTCCAAGAAGCACCTTAATCCATCTTTTCTGTAATGGACGTATATGTTCATAAATCAAAATTATGCAAACCGGACCAATTGCGCCAATAGCAAACATAATAAAAAACGTTATAATCCAACTCAAATGAAAATGATCGCAAACAATCATCGCAACCGATTGGAACAGCCAAGAAAAAATATAAATCGTGAAATTGTGTAAACTAATCCACCTAACGCATTTCATTTTCTTGAAATATGAAGTCGCTGCTACGCAAGCCAGAATCATTACTATCCCTACGATTAACCCAATGATTTTAATACTATGTGCCTGTTTTGCAAATAAGGCGGAAAAAACAACTGCCGAGATTAAGTACAGAGCTGGAATAATTTTGTTATTCAAAAGCCACTTAATAGCTCTGTGAATACTTTCGTCTTTAAGAATGGTGCAAGCAATCATTCCTAAAACAAAGTAAATAGCTACGTTACAAATGTCATTAACACCCAAAACATCTGTACTCGCCGGAATGAAGTAGATTGCAAGAGACATTATTGTGGCAAGCACAAATAATACAACGCTATTCTTTGCCTTGTTATAGAAAAATCTCCAGATACCAAAGATTAAATAAATGAAAAATAGTACAGGCAGGAACCAAAAATGTCCCCAAACACTTAACCTTGGGATAAAAAACGATTTCAAAATATACTCAAGGGTTAGCCCCTGAAAGCCCTTGTTCTCAACATAGTATTTTGGAACAAGACCAAGCAATGACCAAAAAGTATATGGGACCAGAAGCCTTATTGCCTTTTCTCCTGTCCACTTTAGCAGCCCTTTTTGCTCAAATGAGGCAGAATTAATAAACAAGAAACCTGCAATGGAAAAGAACAAGGGCATATGAAATGTATAAATGAAAATAATTATACTCTGAAGTATTGTTCCAGAATATGAACCATCGCTAGAATGGGAATGACCTATAAGCACGAGCACTATTCCTATTGCATATAGGGCATTTATCTCAGAATATCGTCTATTATCCTTAGTCATACATGATTAACCTGCTGATATCTCATCTAGTTTTTTTAATTCTTCGTTTGACAGATGCCAATCTGTTCCTTCTGCGTTACCGAGAATTTGGCTTGGCCTTTTTGCGCCCACCAAAACCACTGAGTTTTCCAACCAATCTAAAATAAACCGAATCGCAACAGCACTCACTGGTTTACCGTGAGAAGCAGCAATTGGCTTCATCCCTTCTACAATCTCTAAATTCTTTATTAATTTATCACCGTGAAAATTGATATAAACATCACGACTACGCCTATCATTAGACTCGAAAACCGAATTCTTGTCATATTTCCCCGTCAAGATTCCCTGACCCAGGCTCCCCCATGTTAAGGGAGAAATCTGAAAATCCGAATTCAACGTTTTCAAGTCACCTTCATTTTTTCTGCATGCAAGGCTATACTCGTCTTGAACGCTGACGATCTTCCCGATAAACGGTCGAATCTCCTCATAATCTTCCTTGTGAATGTTTGAGAGACCATAATACCGTATCTTTCCAGCGCTTTTTAAATCATCAAGAGTCCCTATTACATCACATAGTGGGGTTTTTCCGTCCCTATAATGAACCTGATATAAATCTATATAATCCGTCCCAAGGTTTTTTAACGACAATTCTAAAGCCTCACGAATATAATCAGGGCTATTGTCATAGAAAGTCGGCCCTTTACCAGCTCTAACTCCGAACTTATCTGCGATAATCACATTCTTGCGTTTGATTCCAAGCGCTTTGCCAAGAGTTCTCTCGCTTTGCCCAAGCCCATATGTATCGGCCGTATCGAAGATATTAATACCAATATCTAATGCCGCATGAACAGTATCTATAAGATCTTTTTCCTGGACATCACCCCATCCATATCCGCCCATTGGGCATCCGCCCATGCAAAGGCGCGAAACTTTCAGGTCGGAATTTTTCAACGTTATGTATTCCATTCAAGCTATCCTTTCTTTTCTCTATTAACTCTTATCTGTTAGATAGTCAAATGACTTAATAGTGAACTATCTATGCTTTTTCAGAAAAACAAAACTAAAAGTCTTTTGAATCACTTTCCATACTGTCGTAAAGAAGATTCTACAATCTGTCTTAAAACTAACTGATTCAGCATATTTTATTCTCAATTCATTCTTTTTTTTCAGAACATATTTTTCATACATTTCATCGGGATTCTCTGAACCCACAATTTCGTCAAGATTAATAAACTCAATTGAGCTGAAATCTGTTATTCCAGGTCTGACTTCGAGGATCTTTTTTTCTTCTCCATCGTACTGTTCTGTATATTTTAACAATTCTGGTCTAGGTCCAATAAAACTCATCGACCCAAGTATTATATTAAGCAGATTTGCCGTTTCGTCGAGTTTTGTTTTTCTTAGGAATCCACCTACTTTGGTAATTCTTGGATCATGGTTCGCAGTAGTTCCCCCGCCAATTTTATCCGCATTCTTTATCATTGTGCGAAACTTGAAAATTCTAAATGGCTTGTTTTTATATCCGCCACGAAGCGGTCTATAAAAAATCGGTCTTCCGTCTTCCAATAATATAGCAATGCTAACAATAAGAAAAATAGGTAAAGCGATTATCATGAACGGCAAGGCAATAAGTAATCCAATAATTCGTTTTATAAATCGGTTATATAACCCATCATACGCGCTCATCTTATGGTCCCCATTTTCGATTCAATAACATATTTGCCTTTCTGATATAGGCATAGAACAAAACTTGATAATCAAGAATTCTTTTTGTTGACCAAAACGTCTTTGTTTTTAAAAAAGGGCCCAGAAGAATCAATCTTTATAATGTCTGCTATAATTAACATAGGAATTGCTAAAACGACGATTCCAATAATCAAGAGAACTAAATCAAGTACTCTTTTGAAAAATGTTTGTACATTACCAGACCTCACAATATGTCAAATATTAAGTCTAGTCGTAGTCCAATCGCTTCAAATACCGTTACGAAGAACAATTATTGTTGCAGAACTATCTGTCTGAAGATTGCGAAATAACTGTCACATTCTATTCATCAAGATTCTTATCTGCAATTTCAATTATTTTGTCATAGTATATTGACTATTCCGAACGGTTGTGATATAATGTGTTATAGTAGGTAGTTTGCGCCCTTCAAACTCTCAACGTTTTTTTAATACGGTTTCTTTGTAACAAACTATGATAACACTTATTATCTCCTTTCTTTCTGAGCCGGATCTTAAGAAATACGGTAGTATCGCCTGCTTTTGAGTCGGCTTTTCTGTTATGCAATGGAGTTGTGGAGCCTTCGGTTGAAAACTCCTATTCAAGTTTAAAACCGTTAAACTCAAATAGCAGCTCTCAAAAAGCTAGGATTCACTTTCGTGGAAGTAAAACTTTTTTCACAGGTAAGAAAACAGCAATCGCACAAAAGCCTTGTTTTATGCGGCATCCAGAGTACAAACTTGGTTTGTTCCTAATATACCTCTATCACCTATTATGCTGAGATTGCCAACGAATATATCCCAGATCTGGACCAGCTCATCGAGCGAGTGGAGGCGGCAAAACCGACCTATCCGCGTGATGTACTGATCGGGGTTTTCAAGCATATGCGTCGGCACGTCGTGCGGCGTGCTCATTTTCATAGAGCGAAATTTATGTAGCTTAAAGAACCGTTTGTCTTTTCCGACTCGTTTCTGCGTAAAAATAATCGGTCCCGGATCATCAACAAAAATAGCAATTGAAATAACCAGCAGCACCGGAGAAAGGATAATCAGCCCGAAGAATGATATAAATACATCTAAGAACCGTTTTACGAAATTGGCATATATACCTTTGACTTTTTCGGATTTGCCGACCGCTTCCAAATGCCCTCTGACGCCGTCCGCGTTTTCTTTATCGTTCTCGTCTTCTACAAAAACGACCGCTTGGCCTTCCATCGGGTTCTTCTGATCCGGATCATTTTTATATCTCGAACCGGGGCGGGTTATCAACGCAATCGTTTCCAGCACCAGAAAAATGCCGCCGAGCGAAGCCAAAACTATCCATAAAGCTAACATTATTCTTTCCCTTTTCTGTTCATCATAGATATTGATTGTTACTGCTGCGTGTTCCTGATAACATCATTCGGCAGCGTTTTTGTAAACATCGGTACGTTTGCACACGGCGTGACTACTGTCCCGCATTGAATGTTACAATATTCGGCTACAACAGCGTTATGGTCGATTACAGAACCGGCAGTGATAAACGATCCCGTCCCTATTGATGAATTCGGATTAACTACAGCCATAGGAGCTATAACAACACCGGGATTGATCGTTGCCGCCGGACTTACATAAGCGTTCGGAGATACAACAGCGGGAACGTCATATCCTGCTTCAATAAGTTTTTCCGTCCATAAACGCCTGACTTCCGGATTCCCTATCGAAACGATGGCGCAATCATACAAACCGGTCATTCGTTTATAATCGTTTAAGCTGCCAATCGGCACCATCAAACGAGAGCGCTCCGGATCGTCAATTCCGTACGTATCATCAAGAAAATCGATTCGATCAAATAATTTCATTGATTCGGCGATATCTTTTACAACGCTTCCGAACATTCCCGCGCCGAGAATAAGCAAGTTTTTATTCATTGATAATTTAAACCTTATATTTGTGTTCTAACAAAAACAACGCGCAGGAGGTTATCTCTCGCGCGTTATGTCTCCTCCATCGCGCTCGGATCGTTAGTCGCAATTAAAGAGAGGACGATCATATTGTCCCGGGCTTTGACGGACTTAACCTCGTACTCGTCGGTGAAGATGATTGTAGAAACCTCGTAGCCGTTGTTGTATTTATGCTCGAAGTACGTGTCGGAATATTTGCTTTTGACGCGCAGGATTATGGGGCTGGTTATTTTGCTTACGGACGGATGAAGCTGAAAATCCATTATATCGCTCCTGTTCTATACCCGCCGCGGACGCAATCGCCTCGCGGCAAAGATTATGTCAACCGAACGGCGGACACAGTTTTACATTTTAAGATAGTTTATAACATATATATTATATACACCATATTGTTGTTTGTCAACCCCTGCGGCACAAAACCTTTTCAATTATGTTACAAAACAAGGGGGTATTTTTTTACATAATTATTGCATTTTCCCTTTTTCGGCGGCGCGCGTGCCGGAAACGTATGCGCGGACGCTGCGTTTTCGTGTTGAAAACCCGCCCGTTATGTGTTAAAATACCGGTGAACGGAGGTGTGCGCGGATGAAAAACCGCAAAAGCGGAGAAACCGTCGCGCTGATAGGCAACGGGTTCGACCTGAATCACGGATACAAAACAGACTACGGATCGTTTGTGAACGCGGTGCGCGCGCCCGCGCTGGACGTTTTCCGCGCCTTATGCGAAAAATACGGCGAAACGGAGACCTGGTACGATTTTGAAAACAACGTGGAGCGCCTTACTCTGAAGCTGTTCCGGGGTTCGGTGAGCGACGGCGCGGAGCATGAATCCAACCGGCGCGAAGCGGAGGCGCTGTGCGGATCGTTCGGGCGGATACACTCGCTGCTGGCGGAATATCTTGCCGCGGAGACGGCGAAGCACCCGCCGGAAATACAGCCGGCGCTGGCAAAGTATCTTTCGCCGCACACGCTTGCGCTGAATTTTAATTACACCGATACCGCGTCCGCCTACACCGACAACGTGTTTTTCGTGCACGGCTCGCTGAAAGAAAACGACATACTTCTGGGGTATGATTACCGCGCGGAGCCCTGCCTCGCCGGATATGAGGATATGCGCTGGTCGAAAGCGCTTTGCCGCGAAATGCTGCGGTTCCGCCGCGCGCTGAGGAGCCAAGGGATAACGCCGGGAAGTGACCTTTTCCGGAAACGCTGCGATGCCATGGAGCTGTATCTCGCGGCGGCGAATTCCGCGCGCGGGCTTGACGGGGACGCGGAGCCGGAAAAAAGGATACCCGAATACAGTTACGCCGCCCGGTTCGCAAATACGCCGGACGAAACTTCGCCGGACTGCTCCCGCGCGAAGCGGATCATCGTACTGGGACACGGCATCCGCGCCGACCGGGAATACCTCCGCGCCGTACTGGAAAACTGCGCGGGGCTGGAAGAAGTCGCGGTTTTTCGCCACGCGCGGGAAAGCGACGCGGAGCACGAGGAAAAGAAGGCGTTTTTCGCGCCGTACTGCGGCAGGATCATAACCGAATACTTCGAGAATTAGCCGCAAAAGCCAGATAACGCCGAAAGCGGCGGTTGGCGCGGGAAAAAGAAGGCGTTTACCCCGCCGGGAGGCGCGCGGGATCGCAAAAAATATTGACAAAACGGCGCGGATTCAGTAAAATACAGTTAAGGCAAAATAACAAACGGAGAAGCGATATGGAAAAGTTGACGAAGCTTTTTAAGAACAAAACGCTGATGTCGGTGATAGCCGCGGTGCTGATAATCGCGGCGGTGATAATTATTCCGAAAATAACCGGCAAGCCGATAGGCGAACTGCTGGGCTGGGGCGGATCGTCGCAGACGGCGGAGGAACGCTCCGCGCAGACCGAAACGGGCAGTCAGGCCGCACAGAGCGAATCGCAGACCGGGGCGAGCGAGGCGGCGCAGCAAGCCGAAAGCGGCGGCGAGCAAAGCGGAAGCGAAGGATCCGCGCCCGCGGCGAATATCGCCGAAGACGGCAGCTATACCTCCAAAGAAGACGTGGCGCTTTACCTGCGCACCTACAAAAAACTGCCGCGGAACTTTATTACCAAAAAGCAGGCGGAGGAGCTTGGCTGGGAGGGCGGCGACCTTTGGAGATTCGCGCCCGGGAAATCCATCGGCGGCGACGTGTTCGGCAACCGCGAAGGGCTGCTGCCGAAGAAGAACGGCAGGACCTGGTACGAATGCGACGTCGACTACGCGGGCGGCAAGCGCGGCGCGAAGCGGATAGTTTATTCCAGCGACGGGCTGATCTATTACACCGACGACCATTACGAAACGTTTACCGAACTGAAACGAGGATAGAAAATGAAAAAATATTCTTTGGAAAAGATATACGTGCTTGACGGCAGGGCGATGCAAACGCGCGAATCCGCCTACAGCCACATAGCCGCAGTCTTGAACTTCCCGGATTATTTCGGCAGGAATTTGGACGCGCTTGACGACCTGTTGAACGAATACGGCGGCAGCATAACGCTGAAAAACGCAGGAAGTATGCTTAACGCGCTGGGCGCATACGGGTGCAATCTGCTTAAAGTTTTTTACGACGCGGCGAACGAATGTGAAAGGTTATCTTTCAGGGTAAAATAGAGGTTTTTTTATGACGTTTGAAGAGCGCAAGGCGCAGGTGCGGAGCTATTTGGGCAAGACGGTAAGGATCGCGGTCGACCGCCCCGCGGGATATGTTCATCACAAGGAAAAATACGACCTCGTTTACCCGATAAACTACGGCTGTATACCCGGCGTTCTCGGCGGCGACGGCGAGGAGCTGGACGTTTACCTGCTGGGCGTTGACGAGCCCTGCGAGGAATACACCGCGCGTGTGATCGGCATTATACACCGCGCGAACGACGTGGAGGACAAGCTTGTCGCCGCGCCGGAGGGAATGCGCTTCACGCGCGGAGAGATCGCAGAAGCGGTGAACTTCCAGGAGCGGTATTACATAAGCGCCGTGGAGACGGAAGACGGCTTCGGCGGTGAAAAGGTCCTGTTCATCGACGCGTGCGCGCGCAGGGATTCCCGCACGAGACGGCTGGCGAACGCGCTGCTCGATTCGCTGTTCAGAGACGCGGAAAGGGTGCGGCTGTATGATATACTTCCCCGCTGTCTCGACGGCGAAACCGTGGAAAAGCGGTCGGCGCTGAACGAAAAAGGCGACCGTTCCGACGCGATGTTCGGCCTTGCAAAGCAGTTTGCGGACGCGGAGGAAATAATGATCGCCGCGCCATACTGGGACCTTTCCTTCCCCGCCGTGCTGAAATGCTATATCGAAAACGTCTGCGTGAACGGGATGACCTTCAGATACGCCGAAAACGGCGTGCCGCAGGGACTTTGCCGGGCGAAGCGGGCGTGGTACGTTGCCACCGCGGGCGGATACGCGGGCGAAAACCTTTTCGGATACGGATATATAAAAACGCTTTTCCGCGATATGTTCGGCATACCCGAAACTCGGCTCATTATTGCCGAAGGACTGGACATTGCGGGGAACGACGCGGAAAAGATCCTGCTGGAAGCGATAGAAAAGCACACGGCGCGCGGCTGACGGCTAACCCGCGTTTTTCCATAAATTGGACGTATATTCTTTTCGTATATGCAAAAACTATTGACGAGGCAAAAAGATAATTGCTTTAATACGAAAAGGAGATAAAACGATGTCCAAGAAGAGTGTTGTTCCCGGCGCGAAGGAAGCCCTGAACCGCTTTAAGATGGAAGCCGCCAACGAAGTGGGCGTCAACCTGAAAGACGGTTACAACGGCGACCTCACCTCCAAGCAGGCGGGTTCCGTAGGCGGCCAGATGGTCAAAAAGCTCATCGAGCGTGCCGAAAACAGTATGAAATAAGTCCGTAAACGCACGGACGGAAAGAATAAAGCCCTTCGCGATGAAGGGCTTTTTTCCGTTGTTATGCGCTTTTATCGGTTTTTCTTTTCCTTCTTTTCCGGCTTGCGTTCCTTTTCGCTTCTGGTCTGCTCCGCCTCCGGGGACCGTTCCGCCGGGGCTTCCGGTTTGGATTCGCCGGGCTGATCGGAATCCGTGACCTTTTTGCCGAGCAGCGCGCGGAATATCTTGCGGATGGAAAGCCGCGGCTTGTGGGATTCCTGCTTCGGCGCGGGCAGAAGCTCGTTCGTCTGCGGGTCTATGGCGCCGACGTCGGCGTATTCCGAGCTCGGGACCGGAAGATCGCGCGCGGCGAGCTTGCGTTCGACGTAGACTTTGGCGACATAATAGATAACGGCGAAAAGCGGGAGCGAGAGGATCATACCCATTATTCCGAACATACCGCCGAACAGCAGCAGCGCGAAGGTCACCCAGAATTTGCTTACTCCGGTACGGTCCTCCATTATCATCGGTTCGAGTATGTTGCCCTCTATCTGCTGCAGCACGAGCAGGAAGATTATGTAGATAACGCCCTGCTTGAAATCGGTGATGAGTATGATGAACGCCGTGGGGATGCCGCCGATGAAGGGGCCGAAGAACGGGATGACGTTGGTAACGGCGACAATGACGCTGGCGAGCAGCGAATAGGGCATGTTAAGCAGCGACATGAACAGGAAGGTGAGCACTCCGACGAGAGTCGACGTCAACAGCTTGCCGATGATGTATTTGCCGAACACGTCGTTGCCGTAGCGCGCGGTTTTGAGGATATCGTTTGCGCGTTCCGGCTTGAAAATCGCGAATATCATCTTCTTGCTCTGCGCGATGAAGCTTTTCTTTTCAAGCAGCGCGTAGGCGCAGATGATGAAAGCAATGAGTATGTCGAAGAGGAAGGACACCACGCCGATAACGCCGTTGCCGACCGTGTTTATCAACGCGGTGACGTCTCCCGCCAGCCAGTTGTTTATCCTGTCGGTCAGAGTCTGCAGGAACTGAAGCAGGTTGCCGCTTATGGTGCTTAGAACCGAATCGTCCGCCTGATGCTTTTCCTCCAGCCAGGCGTAGACCTGTTTTAAAAGATCCGGCGCGCGGTTGATGAACTTCTGCAGATTTTCGACGAATTCCGGGATTATAAGGAACAGCAGCGCGATGATGACCGCAAGCAGCAGGAACATCGAAATGAGCACCGCGAACCCGCGGGAGCGCGTTTCGGCTTTTTCGGGCGCGACTTTGCCGCGCTTTTTATATAACTTCATAAAGCTGCCGGACAGCCATTTGCAGATGGGGTTGAGTATGTAGGCGATCATTATCCCGATAAACACCGGGCTTAAAATGCCGACGAATTTGCGGAACACGTTGCCGACCGCGTCGATATTTAATATAATGGTAAGGATGGCGAAGCAGACCGCGAATATAACGAGCACGCGCAGAGTAACGGCGCGTTCGTTCTTTCCCCCGTTTCCGTTTCCGTTTTCCATACCGTATCACCGCCAGCAATGAATTGAAGGCATATTTTGCCTCCGTTGCTATTGTATCACAACAAAATCGATTTGTAAAGTGTATAATTAGACTTGAAATCCGTTTTTTCTTCGTATATAATGTTTTTTGTCGAACAAAGGAGATTTTTATGAGGAACGCAAGATTTATCCGCCGTTATGCGAACAGAATACTTTCCTGCCTGGCGCTTTTCGCGCTGGCGTTTTCGCTGTTCCCCGCGGCGGGAGCTGAGGAGGAGGCGAAAGCGATGCCCGGATCGCCGTACATAGGGATAACGGATGAATACCTCGTTCCGGTATACGCCGGCGCGAAATACGAGATCGACCTCGGAGGCGCGGATTATCTGCCGGATCACCGCGACGACGGAAAAATGCTTACGGACAGGATATACACCCGACCGGATTTCAAAAAGCTCACTTACGAGGGCTGGGCAGCCGCCGGGTCGGGTTCGGCTTTCACCGCGACGGTGACTGTCGACCTCGGCAGAAGAGTCACCGGGCTTTCGCTGTTCTTCGTCCGCGCGCTTAAAATGGAAAAGAAGGGCATCCCCGAACCGAAGAGCATCCGCTTTTACTGCTCCGTGGACGGGAAGGACTACGTTTACGTCGGCGAGGGCGCTACACCCGCGGATATGTCCGAGGAAACGCAGACGGCGATTTATTATTTCGAATGCGAAAACGCCTTCGAAGGGCGCTACGTGCGCGTCGCCGTCGACTGCGACGCGGGCGCGGGATTCGCGCTGAACGAGGCGGGCGTTTGCGTAAAGGCGAGGGCTTTGCGCGCCCGGCCGGACGAAAACGGCAGGTTCCTCGACGCCGACGGGATGATATACGAGCTGCTTAAAGACGGCAGCGTGTGCGTTACCGGGTCGACGGGTTCGCTGACCGCGGTCAGCGGCTCCGCCGCAAGGTGCCGCGTGAGCTTCGATATGGACGCGGCGAATTACAAGCTGGGAAGCGGTCTGGGCAGAGAGGTAAGCGTTACCGCCGACCTTATAAACAGCTCGAACCCGAACTGGTCCGGCGTGGCGAACGATATCAGATACATAATCGTTCACAACACCGCTACAATGGAGGAAAAAACCACCGCGGAGTATTACAACACGATACTGCACACCACAAAAGAGGAAAAATCCTGGCACTATACCGTCGACGAGCACGGGATATACCACTCGCTCGGCGATTCGATAGTCGGGTGGCACGCCGGCTCCGCGATGAACTACAACAGCATAGGGATAGAAATGTGCGTGGAGGGCGCGCCGACGAAGCCGGACGGTATGCCGCGCTTTACCGGAGCCGATTACGACGAATGGGTGAACACCCGCTTCCGCGATACGATGAAAAACACCGCCGTGCTGGTGGCGGAGCTGCTTGTGCGCTACGGGCTCGGTATAGAAGCCGTTTTGCAGCACAACGACGCGAGCGGAAAGGAATGTCCGCTTTGGATGCGCTACAACGGCGGGAACTCCTTTATCCACGAGGGGATACTGTGGAAGGAATTTATGGAGGACGTGCGCGCGCACTATAAAAAGCTGACCGAGAACGCGCAGGTGAAGTCGCTCGGCCCCGTGCGCACGGTGATCATCCCCGATTACGTCCTGCTTGCGGACGGAAGAGTCGCCCCGGTGACGAAGATCTGCGCGGAGGCATTCCGCGCGGCGGGCGACAGTATGACCTCGCTCACCTTACCCGAGACCGTAAAGGAAATAGAGCCCGGCGCGTTTTCGACCTGCTTCGAGCTGGAGGAGATCGCAGTCGCGGAGCGCAATCCGAAGTTCCGTACCGCGGGCGGCGCGCTGTGCGATGCCGCGGGCAACGCGATATTCGACCCGGCGGATATGCGCTTCCCCGCCCCGGAGCCGAAGGCGGGCAGCCCGCTTACGCTTATGGAGCTTGACGGAAGATACTACGCCGTGATAACCGAAAAGGGCTATACCGCCGCGGACCTTATCGCCGACTACGGCGCGGAGGACGGCAAGGCGAGAAACGCGAACGGCGCGGTCATCCCGAACGGCGCCGTGCTGGGGACCGGGGCGAGAGTCGACCTGGACGGCACGCGGATCTACGCGCTGGTGAAGGGCGACGGCAGCGGCGACGGCAGGATCGGCGCGGAGGATTACGCTATGGCGAAGAGGATCTACCTCGGGAATTATTCCGGCGGGAGAGTCCGCACGCTCGCGCTGGCGATAACCGACGGCAGGCAGATACACGCCGCCGACTACGCAAAGCTGAAACGCCACGTGCTCGGCACC